>JABLTO010226037.1_pt1 | contig 22884 bp, 14 predicted proteins | sample 7160091 | NCBI WGS metagenome assembly JABLTO01 (sample SAMN14651225, study PRJNA627086) | human gut metagenome | isolation source: feces | host: Homo sapiens
AGTACGTAAGCGGTCTCGTAATGGTAAAGACAGGCGGCGTAACAATCAACGGAGTTGTGGCAAAGGGAATAGTTGTATCGCCTCAGGTAAGCGGAAATGTTACTATTACAGGTTCGCAGGTATCGGGTAACATAGTAAACCTGTCAACAACAGCAAACGTTACCTCTAACACCGGCGGAGTTGTTAATCCCAACGCAACCGAAAATCCGGGCAGCCTTATATTCCCCGGCTCAAACGGTTCGGGCGGCAGCGGCGGCAGCAGCGGTAACAGAAGACCTACCGCAACTCCCAGACCTACAGCTGTTCCTACAGCAACAACAGCACCCGGAGCAACAGCAACTCCTGCGGTAACAGGAACTCCAGCTCCCACACCGGTGGCTGACGTTTATCCCAAGGATGGTACATACGACGCAACTTCAACAGCTGCTCCCGAGATAACAACAGAGATCACTTTTAAGGACAGTGAAGATGCGGTTACAGTTATTCGCGATACTCTCACAGGCGTTGAGCTTGTAAAGGATACAGATTACACAATCGTAGATAACAAGATCACGTTTACGGAAGAGTTCCTGAACTCTCTCTATGACGGTGTTCACACAATCGAGATTGTTACGGAAAAATCGGAAGAGGGCACAGCGCCTGTATTTGAGCTGACAGTAACAGGCTCAACAGTTGCAACCCCCACACCGGCTCCTACAGAAGAGCCTGTTCCTTCAAGCGAACCCGTTCCCACAGACGAGCCTACGGCAACTCCCGGCGAGGCTACGGCGGCTCCCTCAGACGAGCCCACGGCGACTCCCGGCGAGGCTACGGCGGCTCCCTCGGATGAGCCTACCGCTACACCCGGCGAGCCTACAGCAACACCTGACAACACTGCAAAATGGGTTGCTGAAGAGCATGCGGCTGAGTATTCACCGGAACCGGTTGTTAATCCTGCTGCAATCCAGATTGGCGCAATGTCAATGCTGCCCTTGGCGGATACATACAACTATAATCCCGATAACAAGGCGCTTGTTGGTGCTTCAAATCCAAAGAATGCAATCGACGAGGTTCCCACAACAGGTTCTGCTTTCGAGTTCTCTGCAACAGAGAGCGGTGTAGCTGTTATCGAGGCGTATTTCCACGGCAGAGCAGATAAGGAACTGTACTTTAATATTGTTAAGGTTGCAGCAGACGGAACAGTTTCTAATATAGAAAACACTGTTGACTTTGATGAACCTAAGACGATTGAGAGAACTCTCAACATTGCTGTTGGCGAGAAGTACTACATATTCGTAACAGGCGGCTCAAAGGTCGGTGTTGTATCGGCTGCATTTACACCCGACGGCGGCGTTGAAGGGCCTACGGCAACACCTGGTGAGCCTACGCCGGAGCCTACAGCTACAAACACCCCCGGCCCCACAAGAGACCCCAATCTCCCTGAGGATAAGGCGTGGTTATACAGCGATACTGACTTGAGAAGCATTGTACTTGCTGCCGGAGACAAGGGAGTTTTTGGCCCCTATGACGGTTTGAGCGGTTATGGTCAGTGGACTGAAAAGGGTTCGGGCGCTAAGTTCGTTCATAACGGCAAGTCATACACATTTACATCAGGTTTCAATGCAGGTTCCGGAAGCGCGAACAGAAGAAGCTTCTACTTTACACCTGAACAGGCGTGTATCGTAACGGTTGCATATACAGCGCAAAAAGGCAGACCGCTCTACATCTATCAGAACGGTGTATTGCTGGCAAGCGGCGAAGCAGGAGCTACAGATGGTTATGCAGCAGCTTTGGAGGCGGATATTGAAGATCCCACAGCAGGCGACGTGTATATTTACGGCGGAAGCAGCGATAAGCAGTTGTACGGTATCTTTGTTGACTACTACGATCCTAATGTAATCACATACCGCAACCTTTCAGGTAAGGTGAACTATGCAGGTTCTGCCGATCTGTCAAATGTAAAGCTGGTGTTCACAGATGAAAAGGACGGCACAAGATATGAGACGGCTATGGGAACAGAGTACTCAGTTGACCTCCGTCAGAACAGAAACTATAAGATTTCTGTTGAGGTAGACGGCGCAGTAAGCGAAACCCTGGCGCTCACTCTTGACACAAACAGCGTTGCAATCAAGAAGATGGATTTGACCTTTGACCTGTCCTTGGTTGATATCGCTCCCACACAGGTAACGGGCGAGGTTGTTGTTCATGATATTAATAATGATGATACAACTCTTGACCTGAGTAAGGTTCAGCTTACATTTACGGCAACGGACGACCCGACCTATACGTATACAACAGGCGTTACAGATAACAAGATTAACGTTACAATGATGCCTAACCATGAGTATGCGATTACCGCAACAGGTATAGACGGCTACACAATGTCAGCTCTGTCTCAGTCATATGTTATGGCGGCAGGAGATACAAGCCCCTTTAAGAACATTCTGTTCTGCGAGGACGTAACCGAGGTTCCTTTCGCAGCAACGATTGAGGTTGGCGCAGACAAGGCGTATGCCACAATTAACGATGCTATCACCGCCGTATCAAAGATGACCGACAGACCTGCAAACGAGGCAGGACGTGTTACAATCGTAATCGACCCCGGCGTATACACCGAGCAGGTTATGGTAACACCCAGCTACGTAACTCTGAAGGCGGCAGACGAGGCAAACAGACCTGAGGTTCAGTGGTACTACGGTATAGGTTACCTGTACTATTCATCGGACGGCGGATACTACAGTGAGGATTATGCGGTTCAGAAGACAACCAAAAATCCTGTTACAAGATGGGGTTCCGCTTGCAGAATTACAGGTCAGTACGTATACGTTGAGAATATTATCTTCAAGAACACATTTAACTGTGAAGTAACAGAGGCAGAGCTGGCTGACGGCGTTGCTCCCGCACAGAATAATGAGTATTCAGATACAAACAATAAGCCCGACAGAACAGTAGCAGGCTACGATGCGCGTTCCCAGAGTGCGACAGAGAGAGCAGCGGCTATCGCTCTTGACGGCGGCTTTACAGAGCTTTACAGATGTGACTTTATCTCCTCACAGGATACGTTCTACACAAACAAGAATGCATACGTTAAGGAGTGTTACATCGAGGGCGGCACAGACTTTGTCTATGGCGGAAACGCAATTCTCTTTGAGGATTGTACTCTCGCATGGCACGGATACAGCGACGGAGCAAAAGGCGGTTATCTGACAGCCTGCAAGACCTCGGGCGCTCCCAGTGCAGACACAATCAACACAGCCGGCTATAAGTTTGTCAACACAACAGTTACAAACTCTAAGTACTACCCTGACAACAAGTTCCATGCCGGTTCATGGGGCAGAAACTGGGGCGGCGCAGCCTGCCAGGTTGTATTTGACGGCGTTACGCTGGACGGCGTTGACACACCCGGCGAATGGGTAAAGATGGGCGGCGAGCTTAAAGACTCTGTTCTCTACGTAAACAATGTTACGGATAAGAACGGCGCTGATGTAAACGTATCAGGCAAAACCTTTAACCCCAACGGCACAATGGCGGCTAACGGCTACACAACCCTTGCAGACACGGAGTTCTTCGGCGGAACATGGGTTCCCCCGCACTACAGCGGTGATATCCAGCTCACAGAGTACACCACACAGTGGATGTTCGGTAAGTCAAACGGCGCCGCTGAATACGCTCTGGAGGGTACTGACGGAACTACCGAAATAGTCGGAACATCAAACGCTCCCGAGGAGCAGGTTCTGGGCGTTGACGCTACAAACGGTAAGTTCAATAACGCTACAAGAACAGACGAGTGGGCTCAGGTTAACACAGGCACAGTTTTCACGGTTCCTGTTGTAAACGGCAGCGTAATCACCTTTGGTTCATACGCCGCCGAAATTCTTGAAGCAAACGGAACAGAGTTCACGAAAAATGACAGATTTACATATGTAGGCGCAGGCGGAACAATTGATGTAACTGTTTTGAGCGGCGGATATCTGTCATACATCAAGGTTGTTTCCCCCGTTGACCCGGAGGAATATGACCCCACAGAGTATAGCATAACAATAACGGAGGGTTACACAAACGGAACTGTTGAGGTAAGCAAAACAACAGCCGTTGCCGGTGAAACAATCACGTTGACAGCCACACCCGCTGAGGGCTACGTAATCGATACCTACGAGGTTAAGACAGCAGGCGGCGTTGAAATCACGGTTAAGGACGGCGACTTCACAATGCCCGCAGACAATGTTACTGTTACGGTAACATTTAAAGAGTACGTTCAGCCTGAACAGGGCGATACTATAGACTATGTAATGCCCTTTGCCGCAAACGCATCAGGCAACAGCAGCACAACTGTAGACGGTACTGTAATCAACACAACCGGAAACTATACCCTGTTTGACAACTATGTTCAGCTCCAAAATATGGGCTTCAGCAATGCCCATGGTTTGAGCGGAACAGGTCCTATAGCTGTTCAGGTTCCCGGTCCTGTTGATATAACCGTGGGAACATGCGTATATGACGACTTTAAGCTGGTTGTAAAAGACTCAGCAAACAACGTTGTTGGTGAGGTGGACGATATTGTCGGATCGAGCCAGCCTCTCACAGCCGGCGGCAACGGCACTTACGGATGCTATGAAAGCAACGGCAGCAAGGTTGTCGTAAGCTACGAAGGCGAAGCAACAACCCTTACAATCTCATTTGAGTCATCAACAAACGGAGCTTCCGCTAACGCACGTTTCTGGCTCCCCTATCTGAGAGTTAATAGCACGCAGGCTGCAGGCAAGTATTCAGACTGGAAGGTAGGACAGGCAGGTGAGAATAATACTGACGGTAATATTGAAGTTGTTGAGTATGAGGGCAAGGAGTCTCTGTTTGTTAGAAAGAGAAATGCCTATACGACTCTTGACGAAGCGGTTTCAACAGGAAAGGTAGAATTTACGACAAGCGTATGGATTGATCCTGCAACGAGTATCTTTAGAATTTACCTTGAGAACGAAAACGGAAGCAATTATCAGGATAACAAGAATACCAAAAGCGCAGTATTTGCAGAGGTTATTAACAACACAAGCAGCGGAACACTCTGCGTAGGTCCGGCATTGGGATCATCAACTGTTGCAGGTGATAGCTTGGCAGGAACAGCAGCAGGCTGGTATGATATCAAAATTGCTCTTGATTACGACAAGGCGGACACAAATGAGTTTATCACTGTAACGGTTAATAACGCAGCAGGCGAGCAGGTTCTTAATCAGTCAATGGCAGCAATTGACGGCATTGACAAGAACTTAAAGCAGATCAGATTGATTGCCAGAGGCGATGATGTTGCTTACTTTGCTGATATGCAGGTAACAATCGGCGGTGAGACTCCCGTTCCTACGGCGACAGCAACAGCTGCTCCGGCAACACCGGCTCCCACGGCAACAGCAACTGCGGCTCCCGCAACAGCAACACCAACAAATGTGCCGGCAGAACCCGTAACGGCTTCATACACAGCTCCCGCATCGGGAACAACCCTGGCTGCTAATGCTACTCTGATTAAGAACGACGGCGTTGATATGTACACAACAGGTGCAGTTACAGTCGCAGAAAATGTTGATAGCAACTATGACACGGCAACATATAAGAGCAGAATTCCTTTCAGAGGTAATGCGACAATTAAGGCGCATATCGACGACATTAATAACGCGAATATTAAAGCAGATAATACAAGTGTTGTTATAAAGGCGATACAGAGTGGTACATTCACAGCAAAGGTGGGCATTGATAAGACCAAGACAATGAGATTATGGGATAACACCGACGATAAAGAAGTACACTCGGTGACACCCGATGTTAAGGCTGTTACAACATTTGAGTATGATTTGATAGCAGGACATGATTATTTGTTCTATGCATCGGGAACATCAGCAAACTTGTATAGCGTTGAGTATACATATACACCGGGAGAAGCAGTTGTCCCTACCCCTCCCGCAACTGAGGAGCCTACGGCAACGCCCGTTCCTACAGCAACGGCAACGCCGGATCAACCCCAGTATGAAGCAACTCTGTCCTATGACGGCGGCGAAGCGCAAAACGGAACTTTCGAGGAGTTGCTGGCTGCAATTCCTGCAAATGCAGCAAATGCAGTAATTACCCTGCACAAGGATGTGGTAATTGCCGACGGTTCAGATCAGATTGAAATAAAAAGCTCTGTGAAAGTGACGTCTGACGCAGCGACCGGAGTCACGGTAACTCAGGGAAAATGTATTAAGATTCCCGGGGGCGCTGCCATAACTCTTGACGGAAATATTACCTTTAAGGGTACAAGTTCGGCTACTTCCGGTTATGGAAGAAAGCATATGTTTGCAATCACAGGTGCAAACGGCAAGTTTATCGCAAACTCCGGCGTAACTCTTGATTACAGCGAGGCTGAAACCGCAGATGAATTCAGCATTGTCAGAACCGATTGGAACGGAAGCGGACAGGAAATTCAGATTAACGGTGCAACCGTAAACGGCGGAAGCGCGTATCTTAACTACACAAATTCAAATAATGAGGACATTACCAAGATAACGGGTGCGGCGGCTGTCAATGCTAAGGTGCACGCGGGCTATATAAAAGAAGAAGGCAGTCATACGGTTATCGACCTTGATGGTTACACCGGCGACCCTATTAACGTAGAGCTCTACACAACAACCAAAAACACAGCCGGATTGGTTATAGCCAAAAACGTAAGTGATATAAGCAAGATTAATCTGGCTGAAAATAACGCGTGGGATGTTGAACTCAGCGGAACAGACGTTGTATTAAAAGCAAAGGGAATTCCGGTAGAAATAAGCATTCCGGAAACAAAGACAACCTATGAGGGCGGAGAAGCAGCTCTGAGCTCAACAGTTGTAAACACCGGTGAAACGATTACCGTAACGGAAACAGCTTATTACGGCTTTGAGGCGCAGACTCCTGAATGTAAGGCGGTTACGGCGAGCGGCGAGACTCCTGTTACGGTAAGCGGCGCTGACGGCGTATATACCTTTACGGGGATTGAGGGAGCCGAAAAATATATCGTGACTCCTAAGTTTGCGCAGAAAGATACAACAAAAGCTATATTGTACTTAGGCGATTCCACTGTAGCTAATAACAGCGGAGAAAGAATACAAATGGATAAAGATATCAAGCTTATGAACTATGTTAAGGATGGTGCGGCAGCAACATGGGAAAGCGCTGAAGTTCCGTCTGATGTTTCTTCGGCAAAGGTTGTGTCTACAATTTCAGGAAAGCCGGCTGTAACACTCACTGTGAATCAGGCAAGCGGAGACAGAACAGATATTACTTCGGATGCCGCAATTAGCAATTTCAAAGCTGCCGGAACAAGATTCTATGTTTCTGAGCTTGATTTGAGCAATATCAGCTTTACAGCAAGCGACAGTGTTACCATCACAGTGAACGCTGCCGATGGCGGAACCGGTTATCTCGGAAACTATTGGTACATAATATTTGAATAGAATATTGTACTAAAGATTGGAATATCGGATTAGCAGTATATTAAAATGAATGTTATCCGGTTAAAATGTATACAAAAATCCCTCGGGAATTTATTTCCGAGGGATTTTTCTGTGCCTAAAAAGGGGTTTATTATCCATTTTGTGTGAGACTCAAAATAACCGAGCTTGGATATTTTTAAATACCCGGTTCGGCGGGCGCCATTTTTATCGGCAACAACTTAGGACTGTTATTGACATTGCTTACTTTGTACCAATCGGAATACTTCGAGCCGCCCAACTTCAAAGAAGTGGGGTAACAATTGTGCCCGCAGACGAACCAATGATTTTAACCAACGGCAATGGGTTAAGTTAAATTGTAACGGTTTAATCTGTAGGGGGCGGATTCCTATACGCCCCGTATACAAACCAATGTGATTATATAAATTTACAGGAATTTATGATTTAAATAAAATACAAAACCCTGTTAATTTATATCCTCATATTGGCGTGCCTGTCGCCCGCCCTGTTACGTTCTGTCGGCAACAACTTAGGAATGTTATTGACATTGCACACTATTGCTAAATCGGAATAATGCGAGCCGTCCAACTTCAAAGAAGTTGGGTCACAGCCCGACCTCCCCAAACGCACAGGGCGGGCTTAAAGCTGTCAAAGAGAAGTGCATACCGATAAATCATATAAAAGGGGTTTCCTCCGCCTTTGCAAAAGGCGGATAGCAAGCACGGCGACCTGCCGTGCTTGCTTGCCCCGTTCGCTAACGGGGCAGTGAAATCCCTTATGTCATGCATTGGCACCCCTTATCCAATATAATAAAAATATGTTAAGCAGCGCTTAGCAAATATTATTGAAAGGAGCATTAAATATGCTTGGATTAGGAAACAAAAGGCAGAGGTATAGAGACCCCGATTATTCGGGATATGCGAAGGCGCAGGAGGAGGCGCCCCCTCAGGAAAGCCCTCAGCAGAACGGGCAGGGCGCGCCTATGGAAGGGCAGGGCGACTCCCCCGAGAGCTTAGAGGCGTACATCAGCCGCCGCAACGAGGAGATTGACGCACAGGTGGCGGAGTTCTCGCGGAAGAATCCGAATTTTGACATTCGCCGCGAGCTGAACAACCCGGATTTCTGCACCTACGTTTGGGGCAACGGCTTGTCGGTTGAGGACGCATACTATCTGGTTCACAGAAATGATAGGCAAGCTAATTCGGCGGTTCCTGAAAGAAGAATTGCCGAAAACGGAACTGCCAGACCCGGAGGCAGCGGAATGCTTAAAAAGAACCCGTCGGAGCTCTCCGACGAGGAGGTTGACGACATAGTAAGACGCGTGCGCAAGGGCGAAAAGATTTCGTTTTAGGTTTAGGGCTAAATTTCAAATTTTACAGGAGGTATTTTAAATGAGTATAAATTATAATACGCAGACAACTTCAACAAACAACACGGGCAACAACATTACGCCCGAAATGAAAGCCTATTATGACAGGCAGATGATAAGGTTTGCCAGCCCCAAGCTTGTCCATGCTCAGTTTGGACAGAGCAAGCCTATCCCCAAGGGCTCCGGCAAGACAATCGAATTCCGCCGCTTCAGCCCTCTGCCCAAGGCTTTAAAGCCTCTGACAGAGGGAGTTACCCCCAAGGGCAACCAGCTCAATGTTACCACTGTTGAGTCTACCGTTGAGCAGTACGGCGACTACGTAACCCTGTCGGACATGCTGACCCTTTCCGCTATTGACAACGTTATTGTTGAGACCCAGAACGTTCTGGGTGACCAGGCAGGAAGAACTCTTGACACGGTTATCCGCGAGAAAATCAATGCGGGAACAAATGTGCAGTACGGCAACGGCAAGGCGGACAGAAACGTGCTGGTGGGCGGCGCCGCTTCAAACAACGACTATCTCAGCGTTGCGGCGGTAAAGCGGGCTGTTGCCACGCTAAAGCGCAACAATGCTCAGCCCATGAAGGACGGCTGCTACGTGGCGATTATCCATCCGGATGTTGCCAACGATCTGACAAACGACCCGGATTGGAAAGAGGTTAAGCAGAACGTTGACCCCAAGGATTGGTACAACGGTACAATCGGAAAAATTCACGGAGTTGTGTTTGTGGAGTCAACAGAGGCAAAGATTTTCAGAGCCGACCCCCTGCGTTCAATTGACAACATTGAGACAGGCGACCCGGAGAGCCTGACGGTTGCGGCTGTAAGCGGAAAGACAATTACCGTGGCTGAGGAAATCGCATCAAGCGACGCCACAGCTCTCTCCGGCAAGGGCATACAGATAAACGGCTTTGACTACACCGTGTCCTCCGCAAAGGCGGGCGCGGCAGGCAGCGCAACCATCACCGTTTCGGAAGCATTAAGCAACACAATTACGGCAGGCTCTGTTATATACCCGTCAGGCGCGGGAAAGGACGGCAGGGATATATATTCCACCCTCTTTATCGGACAGAATGCCTACGGCGTAACAAACATTGCAGGCGGCGGTTTGGAAACACTTATTAAGCAGAAGGGCAGCGCAGGTACGGGCGACCCTCTCGACCAGAGAAGCACTGTGGGCTGGAAAGCAACCCAGACGGCGGAAATTCTCTCGCCGGAGTTCATGGTAAGGGTCGAGACCACCTGCAGCTACTAATCGGGAGGTGCGAAAAATGACAAAGACAAAAAAGACATACGAGCAGGAATTGGAGGAGTTTTATAACGAGCCCGTTCCAATTATGCTGGTTAAGGACAACTGGAAGCGCAAGGACGACCTGACTGTAACCGTGAACGGAACGAATTATCAGATTAAGAGAGGCGTTTCGGTTATGGTGCCCAGAAAGGTGGCTCTGACCGTTGAGCGCAGCCATAAGCAGGAGCTTGCCGCCGAGAAGTATATAGAAAGCCTGAAAGAGGCTTAAAAGGACGGTGAGCCTGATGAAAATAACCGAAGCCATTGCCGCAGCGGACGCTCTCAGCCCTAACCAATTCACGCTTGACGAAAAGCTAAGCTGGTGCAACGAGGTATCTCTCTCCCTGCGCCGCAGCGTTAAGAAGTATTACGACGTTATAGAAACTTTGGTGACCTGCGCAAAGGAGCTGGAGCTGCCTGACGACATATCGGTTGACGATGTGGAAAGCGTGTATGTGGGCGGCTGCCTTGTGGACAAGGTTGACCTGCGCAGCCTGCCCTATTTGGGCAGCGACGAGCTTTTAAGGCGGTTTGGGCTTTCCTCAACCATGCCTCAGATAATGAAGGTGGTCTACCTGACCACCCCCAAGGAAATTGAGGACTTGGATATACGGGGCAGCTTTAATCTGGCGGAAAGCGCAATTTACGGCTCTGAGCTGCCCTTCCTTGAGGGGGACTTTATACAGTGCAAGCTCATTGACAGCCTTGACAAGGAGCCGGACTGGAGCGACGCTTATGAGACCTACGTCCTTGAGAACAACGGAGAGTACTTGCTCATATCCGACGAGCTGTTCACGCCCCAGACCGAAGCATGCCTTGCCATAAGGCGGGTCATAGACGATGAGACCCAGGTGGAAGCCCCCTACGACAGAATGTACATAGAGTACCTTTTGGCAAAGATGGCGTTGTATCAGCATGACTATGACACATATGCCGCCCATATGAGCCAGTACAACGCAATCTATGACGAATACAAGAGAGACTACAAAAATCGGAGCCCCATGAACGACATAGCGCGGTTTAAAAACTACTGGACAATCGGATAAAATACAATAGGAGGAATGAAGATGTATCTTCCGGCAAACGCCCTCGGCGGCGCAAGCAAGAAAAATGAAAAGGTTGATATTCTGAGCTTTTTCGGATACGACCAAAGAGATAAGATTGACGACAGACAGCTATCTGAGATGTATAATATGTCCTCCGACAGTGTTCCCTGTTTAACGCCCCGAAAGCCGCGGCAGCATGTTGCGTCGGTCAGCAATATAACTGCCGTGGCGTTGCCGGAATATGAAAAGGGGAAGCTCAGCTCCTTTACAGGCGTTGCAGGAGGGTACTTTTACTACAAGGGAAATGCCGTAACCAATATAAAGCTCACAAGCGGCGAAAAGTCTATTGTGGACTTTAACGGCAACATTTGTATCTTCCCCGACAAGGTATATTACAGGTACCTGCCCGAACCTGACACGGGTCAGGTTTACGGCAGCCTGCGGAACATGGGAAAAAGCGTCAGCCTGAGCGGAGTTAAGTTTTACTCCTCATATAACGAGATCAGCGGGGCGTACACCGCATATATCCAGAAAAGCGGAGCTGACTTTGACGACTACTTTGAGGCAGGAGACAGCGTTGTTATATCGGGCTGCTCCAACCAACAGAACAACACTGTGGTTATTGACTCCAAGAAGGAATACGCAAGCGAGACTGCCATTGTCAGCATGGTGGTTGATGAGGTAAGTGAGACCAAGCTGAATTTGGTTATGTACACCAAAACGGGAGAGTACGGCTTATTTAAGAATGCCACAGAGGCGGGGGAGGTAAAGATTGAGATACATATTCCCGACATATCCTGTGCCTGCGTGCACAACAACCGCCTTTTCGGAACCTCAGCCGACGGGGAGCATATATACGCTTCAAAGCTGGGGGACTGCTTTAATTTTAACTCCTTTCAGGGGCTGAGCGATGACAGCTGGTACAGCGAAATCGGCACTCCCGGAGAGTTCACCGGAATAGTGAGCTACAGAACAGCGGTGGTGGCTTTTAAGCGGAATTATATTCACCATATATACGGGGACTCGCCCTTAAACTTTTCCATACCCAAGCAGACATTAAGCGGAGCCGTGGACGGGAAGAGCATAGCGGAGGTGGGCGGTGTGCTGTACTACATGGCGGCAGACGGATTTTATGAGTACAGCGGCGGCGAGCCCGAAAAAATCAGCTATCCCATACGCAAGGTGTACAAGACCTGCAAAAGCGGCACGGACGGACAGCGTTACTACGCCTGTGCCTCTGACGGTAAGGGAAACAGCGAGCTGCTTGTGTACACCCCCGAATACAACCTGTGGCACAAGGAGGACGACACGGCTTTTGTGGACTTTGTGAGACACGAGGAGTTCCTGTATGGCGTGACCCGCAGCGATATGTTTAGATTTGGAGCGGAGGACAGCGACGAGGTGATAAGCTGGTGCGTGGTATCCAAAAAGTTCACCCTTGACGATTTTGACTTCAAGGGTGCAAACGCCATCTATATCCGCCTTGAAGCAGAGGACGAAACCCAAGTTAAAGTATATCACGCGGCGGACGACGGCGATTTTGAGCTGTGGGGAGAAATATCCGGCAAGGGGTTTATGGTTCATAAAATTCCCGTTCGATTTGAAAAGTGCGACAGCTTCAGAATTATGCTGGAGGGCACAGGCAAAGCCACGGTTCACGACATTGAAATTATAACGTACACAGGAGGTAGAACAAATGTCAAGCATATCAGATAGGTATAAAACCAAAACAAAGACAGAGGTTCCCACCCGTTCTGACGGAACGGTGGGAATTAGGGCGACCCTTAACAACATGGGCATTTCCAACGATAGGATAGGCTACAACGAGGGAGATAAAACCGTCACACTAAGCGGAAAAACCCTGATGAAGCCCGCCTATATAGACGAGGACGCAGGGGTTTCTTATGCCACGCCCAAAGAAATACAGCAAAGTCTGGTAAATTACTATTCGGGGACAAGCAACCCTATCGTCAAGGTGTCGGACGCCTTTGCAAACTATGCGGGGCAGTACGGCTTATCGGCGGACGCACTTGGGTACACCAACGGAACGGTTACTATCGGCGGAACGCCGCTGAACGTGCTCTATATTGACGACGAGGGGAAGTCCTGGACTTTCAGAGACGATTTGGAAAGCTCTGTATATGACTACATCAACTCGCTGAATGTGTCATCCCCCAACGATATTTTAAGGGAGTACAACAGCAAGTACTTAAACCCGGCCTACAATCTGGCAAGGTCTATAATGAACAGGTCTGAGTTCTCCTACGACCCGGACAGCGACCCGGTGTATCAGGCGTACAGGAATAAGTACATGATTGAGGGCAACAGGGCTACCCGTGACACCCTGGCGGCGTACTCGGGACTGACCGGAGGCTATACCAATTCCGCAGCAGTCACCGCTGCGGCTCAAACCGGGCAGTACTACATGTCCCAGCTTACAAACGTAATCCCGGAGCTTGCACAGCAGGCATATGAGCGGTATGCGGACAGCTATAAAACCGACTTGGATCTGCTTGAACAGATGGTGGATCTCTATGACACGGCATACGGCAATGCATACAGCGCAAACAACAAGACCATAGCCAATATTAACTCGGCGGCGGGTAGCAATGTTGACCGTGACGCAGCAGCCTTTGAAAAGTATTGGGACAGCTTGTTTAACGCTCAGGAGTATTCATGGGCAGAGAAAAACAACGCCCAGGATTACGATTGGACCGAAATCCTTAACGGGCAGCAGTCAACCTCCAATTATTTGGAGAGTGAAAATATGAGGAACGAGAATATAATGCAGCAGATTTATTTGCAATATTATAACAAGCTCCTTGAGGCGCAGCTTGTGGGTGAAAACCTGAATAATCGCCTGACACAGGAGAAAATAAACCAGCTGATATTGCAAAATATGTTTGGGTATTGATTGACTTTCTTTGCAAAAGAAAGTCGAAATAAAGCAAGATTTGTTTTATTGTGCCGCTAAAGCGGCGGCGACTGCGCGCCTCACGTGCTGCCTACGGCAGCCTACCGTGCTTGCTGTCCGCCTTTTGCAAAGGCGGAGGAAAATATATAAGACAAAATTTTACTGTGTTTACCTATGGAACAAATGGGAAGTGAGGTTATAAACTCCCCGTATTTTCGGGGTTTAAGGGACTTTTGTCGAATTTTGGCATAATCTGTATTATGAAAAATTAGTCATATTTTGAGTTATCAATTGACATATTTTTGCAAACGTGATATAATTTAAAACGCTTCGAGAGGAAGCGAGGGACGGCTCAGTATTTTAAGCTAATAACGCCCCGAGCCTTACAACAAGCCGGGTGCGAAGTTAATAACACTAAACATTCCTAACATTGAAAGACCATAGGCAGGGTGAGCCTATGGTCTTTTGATTTATTTATGTGCCGCCTCTGCCAGAGTTTTGGTAAAGGCTCCCGTTGAGCTTATCTTCTCCTGCTCTGTTTCGCCTGCAGCAATCGTTTTCACAATCGCACTGCCTACAATAACACCGTCGCAGAACTGCTTTAGCTGCTCAATATGCTCCGCCTTTGATATGCCGAAGCCTATGCACTTTGGTATATCGGAATACTTATTCAGCATGTCAAACATTTTGCCAAAGTCGGTGGAGAAGCTGTCCCGCAGACCGGTTACTCCCAAAGACGAAACGCAGTACAAAAATCCATTTGCCCGCTTGCAGATTTTCTCCGAACGCTCCGCAGAGGAGGTGGGGGCAATCATTGAGATTTGGTATACGTTGTGCTTCACGGTTAGGTCGTAAATCTCATCGCTTTCCTCAAAGGGCAGGTCGGGAACAATAACTCCGTCAATGCCGAACTTTTCACAATTTTCAAAAAACTTCTCTGTGCCGTAGGACAGGATTGAGTTAAAGTACATCAGGAAAACCAGTGGTATTTGGGTCTCCCTGCGCAGCTCCCGAACTCCGTCGAAAATAATATCAAGGTTAATATCATTTTTCAAGGCCCGAACATTTGCTTCCTGGATAATGGGTCCCTCCGCCATAGGGTCGGAAAAGGGAACTCCCAGCTCAATTAAGTCCGCCCCGTTTTTCTCCATTTCAAGAACTATTTTCTTTGAGGTCTCCAAATTCGGGTCTCCAAAGGTGAGAAAGGTTATAAGAGCCTTTTTGTTCGCGGCTCTCAGCTCCTCAAACTTCTTATCTATTCTGTTGGTTTTAATGTTCTCAGTCATTGATTTCCACCCCCATAAATCTTGCAACCGACTTAACGTCCTTATCGCCCCTGCCTGAAATTGTGATAACAACTATGTCGTCTTGGCTCATGGTCGGGATTATCTTCATCGCCTGGGCAACGGCGTGAGAGCTTTCGATTGCAGGGATAATGCCCTCTGTTCGGGTCAGGTAGCAGAAGGCTTCAACCGCCTCTTTATCTGTAATTGGATAGTATTCGGCTCTGCCTATGTCTTTAAGATACGCGTGCTCGGGGCCTATTCCCGGGTAGTCCAGACCTGCGGAAATGGAGTACACCTCCATAATGCCGCCTCTGTTGTCCTGGAGGAACAGGGACTTCATTCCGTGGAGAACTCCCACCTTGCCCTTGGCGATTGTCGCCGCATGGCGGTCGGTGTCTACGCCGTCGCCTGCCGCTTCCGCGCCGATAAGCCGAACGGACTTGTCATCAATAAAGTCATAAAATGTGCCCATGGCATTGCTGCCGCCGCCGCAGCAAGCCACAACGGCAGAGGGCAGCCGACCCTCTTTCTCCATGAGCTGTTCCTTGATTTCCTTGCCGATTATGCTCTGGAAGTCGCGGACAATCATGGGGTACGGGTGGGGACCCATTACGGAACCCAAAATATAAAATGTATCGTCTGCATGGGCAGCCCACGCGCGCATTGCCTCGTTGCAGGCGTCTTTCAGGGTGGCGGTTCCGCTGGTGACGGGAACAACCTTTGCTCCCAAAAGCTCCATGCGGAAAACGTTCAGCTCCTGGCGGCGGGTGTCCTCCTCACCCATGTAAACGGTACATTCCATGCCGAACAGGGCTGCTGCTGTGGCGGCGGCAACACCGTGCTGACCGGCTCCTGTCTCGGCGATTACCTTTTTCTTGCCCATGCGCTTTGCCAGCAATGCCTGACCCAGCACGTTGTTAATCTTGTGGGAGCCTGTATGGTTCAAGTCCTCCCGCTTTAGGTACACCTTTGCGCCGCCTAAGTCTTTTGTTATTTTCTCGGCGTAGTACAGCCCTGACGGTCTGCCTGCGTACTCGTTCAGGTAGAACTCAAGCTCCTTTATAAACTCAGGGTCATTTTTTGCCCGATTGTACTCATCTTCAAGCTCGTTTAAGGCGGACATGAGTGTTTCCGGAGCGTACTGACCGCCGTATTCCCCGTATCTGCCCTTTTTATTACTGTTTTCCATTTTGTATTACCTCGCGTTTCTAATCAAGTTTACAATATTAATTATCTTGTTTTTGTCCTTTTTCCTGTGGGTTTCGACGCCGCTGCTCAGGTCAACTCCCCAAGGGCGCACCGTGTTTATTGCCCCTCTGATGTTTTGGTGGTTCAGCCCTCCTGCCAGAATAATTCGCCTTGGGTCAACCCCCTTAATAAGGTTCAGGTCAAAGCTCTTGCCTGCGCCGCCGTAACCCTCAACATATGCGTCCAGCACCAGTCTGTCGGCAGAGCTATATTGGTTCAGGCTGCCTATGTTAAATCCGTCCTTTATACGAACCGCTTTCCAAACCTGTGCAAGCATTGGGCATTCCTGCCTCAAGCGGCAAATATCCTCATCGGTTTCATCCCCGTGGAGCTGGGCTATGTCAAGAGAAGCCGTACGGATTATCCCTGCTGCTTCGTCCGTACCCAAGTTTACAAACACGCCCACCGCCTTGATTGACGGGTCAAGACCTGCCCTCAGGGCTTTTGCCCTCTCTGCCGTAACATACCTGTGGCTTTTGGGATAGAATATAAACCCCACATAGTCAGGCTTCGCAATATTTACCGCTTCAATATCCTCGGGCCTGAACAGCCCGCAAATCTTAATCTTCGTGCTCATGGCTTCACCTACGTCATGGAATTTCTCAGGCCGGCAACCGCCTTTGAAATGTCCTGCTGCCGCATAAAGGTTTCGCCGATGAGAACTGCGTCCGCCCCCAGGGAGTTAATATACCCCAGGTCTGAACCGTTTTTAATTCCGCTCTCGGAGACAACAAGGCTGCCCTCGGCGTCCTCCATAACATTCATCAGCCGCTCTGTGGTGCGGAGATCCTCCTCAAAGGTTTTAAGGTTGCGGTTGTTCACGCCCATAATTCTTGCGCCCATGGCTTCAACCCGTTTAAGCTCCTCCTCATTGTGAACCTCGCACAGGCAGTCAAGCCCCAGTGAATGAGCCAGAGCCAAAAATTCGCTCATGATCTTGTCGCTGAGGATTGCGGCAATAAGCAAAATCGCGTCCGCCCCAAGAAGATAGGCTTCATATATTTGATATTCGTCAATTATAAAATCCTTGCGCAGCAGGGGAATATGTGATACGGACCTTATATCCCGTAGAAATTCGGGCTTGCCCAGGAAGAAGTCGGTCTCGGTCAGCACCGACATTGCCTGAACGTCTGATTTTAAGTACTCCCTTGCAACGCCCATATGGTCAAGGTCGGGGCGGATAAGCCCCTTTGAGGGAGACGCCTTTTTTACCTCGGCGATTATGGAAATCTCCTCGGGCTTTTTGAGAGCGTCAAAAAAGCTGATAACCCTTCGCTCGCCCATTGACCGCTCGGTCTCCTCACGCAGAGACTTATAGCTGACCTTTTGCTTTTGATTTTCAAGATATATTTTCTTTTTTGTAACGATTTTTTCAAGTATGTCCATAGTTCCCTCTTATTTATAGCTGTTAGACAGCGAAATCAGCTGATTGAGCTTTTCAAGAGCGCTGCCGTTGTCGATAGCCTGCTCCGCCATGCGAACGCCCTCCTCGATAGAGGAGGCTGCGCCTGTGCTGTATATGGCTGCTCCCGCATTGAGCACAACAACGTCCCGCTTTGCTCCCTTTTCGCCCTTTAGAATGTTAAGTGCGGTCTGCACGTTTTCCTCAACGGTTCCGCCGATGATTGAGCCCTCGGGAGCGGTTGTAAGCCCCACGTCCTCAGGGGAGAAGATATAGTCTGTTATTTCACCGTTTTTAATTTCGGAAATCTTGGTCTTGCCCGTAATAGAAATCTCGTCCATGCAGTTGTCCATTGCGCTGTAGGACATTCCTGAAACAATACCCAGGTTTTTCATAACGCCCGCCACGGTGTGGGTCATGTCCGGGCTGAACACGCCTATAAGCTGAACCTTGGCGTTGGAGGGGTTGGAAAGAGGACCCAATATATTAAAGATAGTCCTGATTTTCAGTTCACCTCTGACGCCCGACACGGTTTTCATGGACGGGTGCATTGTCCTGGCGAACATGAAGCCTATGCCTATCTTCTCCACGCATTCCTTGACCTGCTCCGGAGTGAGCATAATGTTTACGCCCAGTCCCTCCAGCACGTCTGCGCTGCCGCACTTGCTGGAAACAGCGCGGTTGCCGTGCTTAGCCGTCTTTACGCCTGCGCCTGCCATAACAAACGCCGCCGTGGTGGAGATGTTAAAGGTGTTGGTGCCGTCGCCGCCTGTGCCAACGCAGTCTACATAGTTACTGACGTTTGGAGTTATGCCGATTGCCTTGGAATTCATCATTGCCGCGCTGCCGCTTATCTCCTCAATGGTCTCGCCCTTCATGCGCAGGGCGGTTAGGTAGGCGCTTATCTGAACGGGGGTGGCTCCGCCGTCCAGCACTGCGTCCATTGCTTCTTTTGCTTCATCGAAAGTAAGATTTTCGCCCTTTGTGAGCTTCCTTATATATTTAACTAACATTTTATTCCCTCCCTTATATTTTCAAAAAGTTTTCAAGCATTTTCATTCCCTCGGGGGTCAAAACCGATTCCGGGTGGAACTGAACTCCGTACAGTGGATAATCCTTGTGCTCCATTGCCATAACCGACCCGTCGCCGCACTTAGCTGTAACCACCATAAAGTCGGGCAGGCTGCCCTCGTCGGTTACCAGAGAGTGATACCGACCAACCTGAATTTCATCTCCCGCTATGCCGGAGAACAACAGGGAGGTCTTGCCTAAAATTTTCGCCTTGTCTGCCTTGCCGTGCATAAGCCGCGGGGCGCGGACTGTCTTTCCGCCCATTGCCTCGCCGATTGACTGATGCCCCAGGCAAACGCCCAATATGGGGATCTCGGTGTACAGGCTTTTGATCAGGTCTATGCAGATACCTGCGTCCTTTGGGTACTTGGGACCCGGGGAGATTATAATGTGGTCGGGCTTTTTCGCCGCAACCTCCCGGGCGGTTATCTCATCGTTCCTGTAGACCCCAATATCACCGTCTATAGCGCCGATATATTGGTATAGGTTATATGTGAAGGAATCATAATTGTCAATTATCAAGTTCATTACAGATCACCCGCCCTTTCGATTGCCTTAATCATGGCCATTGCCTTGTTGACCGTCTCGGTGTACTCCGTCTCGGGAACCGAATCGTATACAATTCCCGCGCCTGCCTGAACATACGCCTTGTTTTCTTTAAACAGAGCCGTCCTGATTGTTATGCAGGAGTCAAGGCTGCCGCTGAAGCCGATATATCCGATTGCTCCGCCGTAAAAGCCGCGCTTGCGGTTCTCCAGCTCGTCAATTATCTCCATTGCTCTGATTTTAGGTGCGCCGGACAGGGTTCCTGCGGGGAGCACCGCTTTCAGGGCGTCAAAGGGAGTTTTGTCACTGCGCAGCCTGCCCTCCACGTCGGAGGTCATGTGCATAATGTGGGAAAACCTTTGGATATATTTAAGGCGTGTGACCTTAACGCTTCCGAACTCCGAAACCTTGCCCACATCGTTTCTGCCCAGGTCAACAAGCATTATGTGCTCGGCGTTCTCCTTCGGGTCGGCAATCAGTTCAAACTCGTTGTGCTTGTCAAGCTCGGGAGTTTTGCCTCTGGGTCTGCTGCCTGCAATGGGGCTGTTGTAAACCTTTCCGTCCTCCACTCTCACAAGCATCTCCGGGGAAGCCCCCGCAATTTGACAGCTGTCAAATTTGAGGTAGTACATATACGGAGAGGGGTTGATTACCCGAATTGCACGGTAGGCGTTAAAGGGGTCGCTGTAGTTATCGATTTCAAACCGCTGGGACAGCACAACCTGGAAGATGTCCCCGTCTTTTATATACTCCTTTGCCCTCTCAACGTTTGCGCAGAACTCCTCCTTGGTAACGTTGCTCTTGGGCTTGGAGGAGCCTCTGTAACCGCTCTTGGGCTTTTCGCTGTGCCTAAGAGGGGAGTTTAGCTCGCTTCGTATTTCCATAAGCCGTTCCACAGCTCTGTCGTACTGCTCTTTCAGGTTGTCGGAGGGGTGAATGTTCACCATGAGTATGAGCTTTTTTGCCTTGTTGTCAAAGGCGATAATTTCATCGGTAAACATAAAGTGCATATCAGGCTGATTTAGGTCATCCTGCGGCACATCGGGCAGGTTCTCGGTAAGGCGAACCACGTCATACGCAAAGCAGCCCACAGCGCCGCCGCTGAAGCCGGGCAAGCCCTCGATTACGGGGGATTTGTACTTGCTTGAATACTCGCTTAAAATAGTAATGGGGTTGCCGCTGCGGCGGGTAACCACGCCGTTATAGTCGGTAATCTCCACATCATCGCCTTTGCTCCTAAAGGTCATAAACGGGTTCCTGCCGATAAAGGAATACCTGTTTGTAAGCTCGTTGCCCTCAACGGATTCCAGCAGGAAGCAGTATCTATCCGTCTCCAGCTTGCGAAAGGCGGATATTGGGGTGTCCATATCCGCAAATATGGACAGGGTCACAGGTATAAGGTTGTAGCCGCTGTCGGCGTATTCCTTAACCTGCTCAAGGGTGGGATAAAACATAAAAAAGGCCTCCTCAAATCATTTTCAGAGTAGACCAATTAAGTATTCATATTCAAAAACACACATCTGAATAATACAGAAGATGCGCATAAATCATCGGGCACTATTCCAGCCCACTCGTCTAATCTAAATACCTAATCTCGTCTAATCTAATCTAAACTTGTTATATTATATACCATGCCGCCGATTTTGTCAATACCTATTTTATATTATATAGATATTATATGGATTTGAAATTCACTCTAATTGCAATCCCTGTTAATTTACTGCCTTACATTGGCATACCTGTCGCCCGCCCTGTTGCGTTTGCCACACTCCTCCCCAAACGCTCAGCGCGGGCAAAAAAAATATGAAATAGATGGATTATATATAAAGTTTTAAAGGTTACAATGCAGTAAAGTGCAGTCTTCCGAACACTCCGTATACGAATCAAGCGTTTTTACGGGCAGTAACATAGATGTTTAAATTCGTTTGAAATATTAGTGTATGATTTAACTCTATAATAGATTTATAATTAATATAAATGTTATAATTTTATAATTTTATAATATTGATCAATTTTTCAACGAATTTAATTGACCAAAATGTAAAATTATGCTATAATGCGTTATAAATAAAGGAAGGTGGTGTTTGTTATGAAAAGGGTTATAGTTTTATTTATGGTGCTGGTAACGTGTATTTTAGGATTTACGGGTTGTAACACAAATGCAAATAAGTATAAACCTGAGGATTTAGGTGTTTTTGATACAGAATCTCAAAAATCGTTTAAACTTGGAGATAGCCGCGAAACAATCGAAAAATATATAGGAAAAGCAAGAAAAGATGAGCCTTCCGACGTAACTGGCTCAGATGTTAAATATTGTCACTACGGCGATCGTTATTTGTCGACGGGTAATGATGGGGAACTTATAATAGAGTACAATGAAAATGATATTGCTATTGGCTTTTGGTTAAGACCATGTTGGGATGAAGAAGACAATAGATTTCAATTACCGAGTGGAGTATCTGTTCTGTCAACTGTAGATCAATTTCAAAACAGTTATCCCGGTTTTACAGAAAGCAAGGATATTAATTACATTTCAGTGGTACAGCTAAGATTAAGAGGTTCAAATTATGTGACGGGGTATGATAAAGATGATTATGCAAAATATTTCGATAAATATGATAATGATGAAGAATATCATCCATTAAGTGATAAAAACTGGGCATATATATATGCTGCATATGATGATTATACGGAAATTGATTGGATATTCATTGGTTATGGTTGGTATAATTATATTGATTTTGATGAATAAAGGTAAAGTCAAATATTAAAATCAAAGGTCTAATACATGAAATCATGTGTATTAATGGTTTTGTAATTTGGATAAATATGAAAAAGGCGGTAGCGTGCAAAAGTTTTTTGATAAATGAAAATAGAGCAAAGTGAATTTTTAATTTCTTAAAGAATGAGGTTGTTGCACTTCTGTAACTGTGGATAGTAAGCACGATAGATCGCCGTAAACGAAACATTAGATGTACACATTCACGTCGGAACAGACTTTGTCCTGTTCCGATTTTTATTGTATAAAAATCAGTCACTCGACCCGGAGCTTGGGGAGGTTGGGGAGGTTGGGATTACCCAAAACAAACGGGATTGGCGTATTGCAGTCATCAAATTCGTAGGGGCGCCGCTTGCTGCGCCCGCAGTACTATGTAACAACTGAAACTTTACCAAAATTCACAAGTTTGGATATGTGTAAATTACTACGGTGTAGGGGGCGGCTTCCCAGACCGGCAACAACTAAGGGCTGTTATTGACATTGGTTACAGTGGTTTAAT
>JABLTO010076731.1_pt1 | contig 22879 bp, 20 predicted proteins | sample 7160091 | NCBI WGS metagenome assembly JABLTO01 (sample SAMN14651225, study PRJNA627086) | human gut metagenome | isolation source: feces | host: Homo sapiens
CGGCGGGGTGGACCGCAAAGCGCTGTTCGCGGGCGCAGGAGGTCGATCAGGGGGGCGACAGTCTGAAGCCCGCCTGACGGCGGGCTTTTTTATGGGGAATTTCAAATTTTTCTCGCTGCCCCGGTGGAATTCAAATAGGATTTTCCTTTTGTAGGCGGCATTTTGGGCTGCTCCCGGTTCGGTGCAAATTGTATTTTGATTGTACGGAAACGCCTTTTTTGGATTTTCCTGTTGACAGACCGGGAAAAGCGTGATATCATGCCACCATTCCATTAAGGCGGCGACGTCGTAAGTTAGGAGGAGTCATCGTGACGAACTCATGTGCCATGCGAATGAACATGATGTGCGCGTGCGTTGGCTCGTGCTATTTGTGTTGCGTCGCTTAAGGAAAGAAGTTGTTTAAGCCCGCCTCGCAATAGTGCGAGACGGGCTTTTTGTTTGGAATGACGCAAAGACGCGGAAGGATGGATGAACGGAATGGAGACGCAGGAGCGAACCGTGCCGCAGATCGAACTGCGGGGGCTCAGCAAGGTCTACCAGATCCCCGGCGGCGAGGTACAGGCGCTGAACAACATCAACCTGGCCATCGAGCAGGGCGACATTTACGGCATTATCGGCATGAGCGGTGCGGGCAAGAGCACGCTGATCCGCTGCCTGAACCGGCTGGACACGCCGACCGACGGACAGGTGCTGATCGACGGTCAGAACGTTCTGGCCATGAGCAAGAAGCAGCTTTTGCAGACCCGCCGCCGCATGGCCATGATCTTCCAGCAGTTCAACCTGCTGATGCAGAAGAACGTGGCCCGGAACGTGCGCTACCCGCTGGAGATCGCGGGCGCGCCCAAGAAGCAGGCAAACGAGCGGGTGATGGAGCTGCTCAAAATCGTCGGTCTGGAAGAAAAGGCCAACGCCTACCCCGCTCAGCTGTCCGGCGGCCAGAAGCAGCGGGTCGCCATTGCCCGGGCGCTGGCCAGCAACCCGGAAATGCTCCTGTGCGACGAGGCCACCAGCGCGCTGGACCCCATGACTACCCAGAGCATTCTGGAGCTGCTCAAGAAAATCAACGCCGAGTTGGGCATCACCGTGGTACTGATCACCCACGAAATGGCGGTCATCCGTCAGATCTGCAACAAGGTCGCCATTCTGGACGGCGGCAAGCTGGTGGAGCAGGGTACGGTCGACGACGTGTTCATGCACACCAAGTCCGCCGCAGGCAAGCGCCTGTTCGGCATCCTGCCGGAGAACGAGGACGACGTGCCCACCCAGCCGGCCCTGCGCATCGTCTTCGACGGCTCGGCGGCGGATCAGCCGGTCATCAGCCGTCTTGTCAAAGATTTGGGCTTTGATGTGAACATTCTGGCCGCGGACATGCATCAGTTCAACGGCAAGACCTACGGCCAGATGATGGTAGCCCGCCCGGAGGACCCTGCAGAGCTCAAGCAAGTGCAGGATTATCTGGCGAAAGCGGGCCTGACGACGGAGGAGGTGAGCGGGCAATGAACTGGGAGCAACTGGGATCGCTTTTGTGGACGGGAACCGTTGATACGCTGTACATGACCTTCTGGAGCAGCGTGATCGCCTACCTGATCGGTCTGCCGCTGGGCGTGCTGCTGGTGGTCACCCGCCGGGACGGCATCATGCCTTCTCCGGGCTTCAACTCCGTGCTGGGTGTGCTGGTCAACTTTCTGCGTTCCATTCCCTTCATTATTATGTTGGCCATGCTTTTCCCCGTGACCCGCGCCGTGATGGGCACTGCCATCGGCACTCGCTCCATCATCTTCCCGCTGGTCGTCAGCGCGTTCCCCTATGTGGCCCGCATGGTGGAAAGCTCGCTGGAAGAAGTGGATCACGGAATTATCGAAGCCGCCCAGTCCATGGGTTCCACCAATTTCCAGATCATTTTCAAGGTGCTGCTGCCGGAATCCGTTCCTTCTCTGGTGAACGGCGCGGCCATCAGCGTGACGACGATCCTTGGCTACACCGCGCTGGCCAGTGCGGCGGGCGGCGGCGGTTTGGGCGCCCTCGCCATCACCAAGGGCTTGAACGTCCGCAAATTCGACATCATGTACTCGGCCAGCCTGCTGCTGGTGGTACTGGTGCAGATCATCACCGTCTTCGGCACGCGGTTCACCCGCGGCCTGGACCATAAAAAACGCTGATTTCGAAAGGAGAAACCCCGATGAAAAAGCTGTTTGCCGCTATCCTGTCCCTGGTGCTGGTCCTTTCCCTGTCCACTGCCTTTGCCGGTGAAAAACTGTCCGTGATCGCTACCGAGAACCCCCATGCCGAAATTCTGGAGCTGGTGAAGGACGATCTGGCCGCGCTGGGCTACGATCTCGACCTGACCATTGCCACCGACTACGTGATCGAGAATCCCGCCACCGCCGCCGGCGACGTGATGGCCAACTTCTTCCAGCATCTGCCCTATCTGGCCCAGTACAACGGCAGCGTTTCCGAGGCCGAGCAGCTGGTGCCCGTGATCTACACCCACTTTGAGCCCATGGCCATCTATGCCGGCACCAAGACCAGCCTTGATGACATTGCCGACGGCGACAAGATCGCCATCCCCAACGACCCCGTGAACGAGAACCGGGCGCTTCTGCTTTTGCAGGACGCGGGCCTGATCAAGCTGCCCGAGGGCACCACGCTGGAAAGCACCTGCACTCCTCTGGATGTGGTGGAGAACACCAAGAATCTGGAGCTGGTGGAGCTGAACGCCGAGCTGATCACCGGCGCGCGCTCCGACGTGGCCTACGCGGTCATCAACGGTAACTACGCCACGCTGGAAAAGCTGGTGCCCAATGTAGACGGCCTGTACGTGGAGGCCGCCGACAGTCAGGCCGCCCAGTCCTACGTGAACGTGGTGGCTGTGAAGCCCGAGAACGCCGAAGCGGATTGGGTCAAGGCGCTGGAGCAGGTCATCTACACCCAGAAGGTGTATGATCTGATCGTGGCTTCCGGCTTCGCCCCCACCTTCACCCCTGCGGACGCTCAGTAAAAACACAAAGGGTTGGGGCTTTATCCCCATCCCATTTACTGCAAAATGTCTCTGCTTCTTCGGCAGGGACATTTTGTTTTGGTGAAAAAACGTCCATCCCCGTAGAAAGTGCTCACCAAAAGCTGAAAGTTTCCCCTATCTAATTTTTTTGGTTTTTTTCAAAAAAGCTGTTTCACTCTCTGCGGTTTTGGTTATATAATAGATGCAGGCGATAAGAAACCTGCCACCAAGAAAAATACCAAAACTTTTAGGAGGTACATGAATATGAAGTGGGTTTGCTCTGTTTGCGGTTATGTTTACGAAGGTTCCGAGGCTCCCGAATTCTGCCCCCAGTGCAAGGCTCCCCGCGCCAAGTTTGTGAAGGCCGAGGGTGAAAAGGTCTGGGCCGCCGAGCATGTGGTCGGCGTGGCCAGCGACGTGCCGGAAGAAATCAAGCAGGGTCTGCGGGAGAACTTCACCGGCGAGTGCACCGAGGTCGGCATGTATCTGGCTATGGCCCGCGCCGCTCACCGGGAAGGCTATCCGGAAATCGGCCTGTACTGGGAGAAGGCCGCCTATGAAGAAGCCGAGCACGCCGCCAAGTTTGCCGAGCTGCTGGGCGAAATGGTCAGCGCGTCCACCAAGGAGAATCTGACCGTCCGTGTGGAAGCCGAAAACGGCGCGACCATGGGCAAGACCGAGCTGGCCAAAAAGGCCAAGGCGCTGGGTCTGGACGCCATCCACGACACCGTGCACGAAATGGCCCGCGACGAAGCCCGTCACGGCAAGGCTTTCGAGGGCCTGCTGAAGCGGTACTTCGGCTAATCGAACAAACGTCAAAAGGATTGTCCCAAGTGGGGCAATCCTTTTTTTGATGGTTTTTCGTTGACAGTCCTTCCTTCAGGCGATACAATGGGGAAAGTTGAAGAAGGGAAAACGGCAATCGCATAGAAATCGGGGCAATTCTGCCGCTTTGGCGCGCAGGGCATCAAAATGCAGCGTCCTCGTTTCCTTTCTTTCTCAATCAGGAGGTACGAAAGATGGATAACCCGACAATCAACATCAACGTCACCAATGGCAGCGGAGAATCCCGTTTTGACGGCGGGTTGCTGCAGCTGATCGGCTGGACGCTTTTAGGACTGCTCATCACCGTATGCACGCTGGGCATCTGTCTGCCTTGGGCTTACTGCATGGTTTACCGATGGGAAGCGAAGCATACGGTCATTAACGGCCACCGTCTGACCTTCGACGGCACGGCGATGCAGTTGTTCGGGAAATGGCTTCTCTGGCTGCTGCTCACCATCGTCACGGTGGGCATTTACAGCTTCTGGGTGAATATCAAGCTGAAAAAGTGGAAAGTGCAGCATACGCGGTTTGCGGACTGAAAACTTCATTCTCAAAACGTGTGAAAAAATTTTTTCATTCAAACAAAGCGCCGTTTTTTCTTACAAAAACGGCGCTAATAAGTATATTTTTGGGCTTTATTTTGTATAAAAATGTAAGCAATCCCCCCAGTTATATATGCTACAATATCATACCAATCGCTTGTCCCGCGTTGAATGATGCTGGGAATGCCAAATTCCCATACAATACCACACAAGGTGTTAGCAAATACTGCCGAAGAAACCGTTCGAATTTGATAGGTTTTATATCTGCTCCGAGCAATGATAACGTTGATATATGCAACGAGCAGAACACCGCAAAGCCAATCATTAAAATAATTTTTTAATAGAAAAGCAACCAGCGGAATATTGACAGTTTTCTTCAAGTAGAATTGATTTGCACCATATAGAACCAGCGAAAAAAATATAATTTGTAAATTGTAGCCTAATTTGCACTTTGCTATCAACCGAGCGAAAGAAGTATTACCGCCACAACAATCGCGCCTACAATGCCCCAAAAACCCATTCCTCCACCATTAGAATCCGACATTTGACTCACTCCTTTCTATAATAGAAAATATTTCCTTCGTAAACTCCAAAAAATCTTTCCTCCTCACATTTTAATTTGTCTTTTGCAGGCATCAAGCAATAATGATTTGCTTTCCGCATTATAATAACATATATTTTTTGCTTTTTCAATAAAAACGACAAGAAATAACAGATTATTTTTTCTCCCGCGCAGCTATCATACGATAGTGAGGTGACATCAATGGACGAACTGTTCGTGCGGGAGAGAATCACACAGCTGCGGCTGCGGAAGGGCGTGTCGGAATATCGAATGAGCTATGACCTCGGTCACAGCCGGGGCTATGTGCACAATATTTCCTCCGGCAAGGCCCTTCCCCCCATGAAGGAATTTTTCGCCATCTGTGATTACTTCGGGCTGACACCCCAGCAATTTTTTGACGAAGGGACGCAGAACCCCGAATTGATTCAAAAGGCCATCGCGGGGATGAAGCAGCTGGACGAGACCGATCTGTTGATGCTTTTGGGACTTATTAACCGCCTTCTGGAAAAGAAATAAATAGCAAACCGCCCGCCGAAAGCTTCTCGGCGGGCGGTTTGGGCTTCATGCGGTTTATTCAGCTTCGTAGCACACGTAAGCGTCTGCGGTGCTGATTTCAATATTGTTCGTCTGGAAGTAGCGGATGAAATCGCTGTCGATATACACACGAATGGTCACGGTGCTGCCGGGATGAACGCCCAGGCTGTCAGCATACTGGCCCCGAACGTAGACCAGATTGCCCTCCTGATCGTGCAGCGCTACGGTGACATAGGGGCCATACTGAATAGCGTCGGTGTTGTTGGTCAGGGTGACATATACGTAACTATCGTATTCATCCTTCATCTCCAAGGTGGCCTCGCAGGGCACAAACGTTACCTCGGAGGCGTAGTCCTCCGTGTCCATGGAGAACTTGAAGTCGGCGATATCGGCGGTTTCCAGCGCGCTTTCCCAGATGGAATCGCTGACATACAGAGATTCGCCGGGCTGCAGGATCACCGAGGACGGATTGGCGGTCACATAGCTTTCGGAAACCAGCACATCGTCGTCGGAGCTGAAGCCCACCAGTTTACCGGTGCCAACGCCGATGGCAGCGTCGCCGGTGTTTTCCACCTTGGCAAAGAAATAGGCATTGCTGGAGCCTTCAAACTCGATCAGATTCTTTTCGGTCACGGCGAGCTTTCCTTCGGCCAGCGCCGTCACGGAAAACAGGCAAACTACCAGAGCGAGAACCAGTGCAAAAAACCGCTTCATTTGTCTTTCCTCCCAAAACATCTTCATTTTCGGCGGTGAAAACCGTCTAAACCATACCTATTATAGGGCATCCTTTTTCAAAAGGCAAGCTCAGAAAACCAGTTCGCCGGGACGGTAGCCATGAGGAAGTTCTTCTTCCTCCAAAAACGCGAAGGATTCATCCTGCAAAATGGGCAGGAAGGCTTCGTAGGGCAGCCGGTCAAACTCGCAGGCATAGCTGCTGGAGCCAAACCATCCGCCCTCCTTGGCCCGCAGATTCAGGTCGCGGGCGAATTTGGTATGGTTGGAGCAGTCATGCACCACGATGGGCCAGCTTTCCTCGTCCGCCTGTTTCATCAGACGGAAGGTGATCTCCCGGCTCCAAATAGGCGACACATAGCCCTGACGGCAGAGGTACAGCTCCTCGCCCCAGTAATTTCCAATGTTGTTGGGATTCAGGTGCAGTTCGGCGCAGTTCATGAAGTCGATCCCCGTAGCCAGAATCTGCTCCTTCTTCTGTTGGAACTGCCGTTCGAAATCCGGGGTCATGGGTGTTTCGATACCCACGAAGGGGATATATTTTTTCGCCGTTTCCATGGCGCGGATGACCTTGTCCGCGCAGCCGGAAGCACCCAGATTGAACCGCAGCTCGTTCAGGCCGCTTTCCCCCAGCGCCCGCAGGTTTTCTTCTGTGGCCAGCGTGCCGTTGGTGTACATATGCTGGTGAATGCCCGCCTCCCGGAAGCGGCGGATAATACCGTAGTACTTTTCAATTTCCATAAAGGGTTCCAGATAGACGTAGGAAATGCCCGTGGGCTTCTTCTGGATGGACAACAGCAGCGGAATATCCCGCTCCCGGAAGCGGGTACCGCCGATCTCCCACAAGCCCTCGCCCACCGGCGGCTGGCAGTCCATTTCGCCGAAGTCGTAGCAGAACGGGCATTGCAGATTGCACTTGTTGGTCTTGCGGATGGCCGTCAGGCCCGTGCCAAGCAGGCAGGAGCAGCAGCCCCGTGGAAATTTCTTTTCATCGCCCACATACAGGGTGCGCCCCTGCAGATTTTTCAGATGGGGAATCTCCCCCATCAGCCGCTCGTTCCGTGCGTCCACCGCGTCCTCGATCTGGCTGAACACCGCATAGATGATCTCCTGCTGGTGCTGCTGGATCTCTTCATCCTCCGGCAGAGCGGCAAAAAAAGTAAACCATCTCAGCGCGTCCTTTTTGGAAATTTTCATGCTTCCATCCTCCCGGAATCCCGTTGTATTTCGCGTTTTTCAGTATGACACGCGCTTGGCGGCTTGTCAATGCAAACCGCTCCCGGCGAAAAAGCTCAGAGAGACCGAACGCTTTCGCCCTCCACCAGCCGTCCCGGGATGGTGACGTACCGGGGCAGAAAATCCTGCGGCTTCTCAATGGCTTCCAGCAGCATCCGAGCCGCTTCCTGCCCCATGACGGAAATATCCTGCCGGTAGGTGGTCAGCCTTGGTGTGAACAGTTGGGCCAGCTTGATGCCGTCATACCCGGCGTAGCTGAGGTTTTCCGGCAGCGTCACGCCGTCCCGTCGGAGCAGATCCAGTCCGCCGATGCAGGAATAATCGTCCTGAAACAGAATGCAGGTGGGCGTCTCCTCCAGCGCCAGCAGGGCTTTCGCTTCCCGGGCGGCGCTTTTGCGGTCGTGATACAGCGCCGGACGAAGATAGGCTTCCGGAATGGACAGCTCCAGCTCACTGCAGACAGCCCGGAAGCTTTGCAGCCGGGTGCGGGTCACGCTGGTGTCCTCGCCATGGATAAAAGCGATCTTCCGATGACCCTTTTCATAGGCCAGCCGCACCAGTTCGCCCGTGCCCTGCATATTGTCGGACAGCACCGCGCCCCGTCCCGGAAAGGTATTCTCAATGGATATCATAGGCAGCTTGCTTTCCAGAATTTCCCGCATTTCTTCCTGACGAAAACCGGCGCTCATGATGATAATTCCATCGTATCTCCGATAAACGCAGTATTGCAGCAGTTCTCCCGCCGTGTGCAGGCGCAGGGAATTGATAGGCGTTACATCATAGCCGCTGCCCTCCATCACTTCCTGAATGCCGGCGGCGACCCGGGAGAAAAAGTCATGCGTCCAGATATTTTCATCCCGCTGGCACATGAGCAGCCCAATGGTCTGAGAGCGATTGGTTTTCAGGGTGCGGGCCGCAGCGTTTGGCGTATAGCCCATCTGGGTCGCCACCTGACGAATATGCCGCGCCGTTTCTTCCCCGATGTCCGGCATTCCGTTCAGCGCCTTGCTGACCGTTGCCACCGAACATTTGCATTTGACGGAAATATCCTTGAGCGTGACCATAAACGTCGCTTCCTCTCCTACGCGCCGTTTCTTCAGCGCAAAACAAAAGAAACAAAACGTGCGTCCTCAATCGTTTACGCCATTATAGCGGAAAGCCCGACAGGGTGTCAATAGGCACAAAAGCCCCATCCCGGCACCTGTCCGGCCGGGACGGGGCTCACAGATTTCTGTTGGGCCGTTCGTGTTTTATTGGTAGAACAGTGCCGCCCATGTGGCGTTTTCAGCCGAAAACGGACATGGCCAGCACCGCCAGAATGATCAGCGGCAGCACATACGTCATGTAAGGACGGATCCAGCGTGGCAGCCGAGCGCCCCGGTCTCCCAGATTGACCTCGGCAAAGTACCGATCCCATCCCCAGCCGTACCGGGTAGTGCAGAAAAGCACGTAGAACAGACTGCCGATGGGCAATAACAGATTGGAAACGGCAAAATCCTCCAAGTCCATAATGCCGAGGCCAAAAATCTTTACGCTGCTCCACACATTCAGACTCAGCGCACAGGGCAGGGAAAGAACCATCAAAAGCGCCACGTTGATCAGGGCGATCGTCCGGCGGTTCAGTTTCGTCAGCTCCAGCCAGAAGGACATGATGTTTTCAAACACGGCAATGACCGTAGAAAAAGACGCGAAAATCATGAACAGGAAGAATAGCATGCCGATCACCCGCCCGCCGGGCATTCCGTTGAAGATGCTGGACAGGGTGGTGAACAGGAAGCCCGCGCCCACGCTGCCAGCGTCGGCGGTCACGCCCTGATTGTAGGTAAAGCAGGCCGGGAAGATAATCATGCCGGACATAATCGCCACAAAGGTATCCAGACACACGATGGTGATGGATTCGCCCAGTAGACGGCGTTCCTTGCCGATATAGCTGCCGAAGATCGCAATCGCGCCAATGCCGAGGCTCAAGGTAAAGAAGGACTGCCCCATCGCCGCAGAGATCACCGTGCTCACGCCCGCTTCTTCCAGCCGCTTCAGCGAAGGCACCAGATAAAAGCGCAGCCCCTCCGCCGCGTTGGGCAGCGTAGCGGAATAGACCGCCAGCCCGATCATCAACGCCAGCAGCGCCACCATCATCCACTTGGTAATGCCCTCCACGCCCTTTTGCAGGCCCATGGAGCAAATGCCGAAGCAGATCAGAATGACGGCGAAGGCGCTTACCACCATCAGCCCCGGATCACTGACCATATTGCCGAACACCGCCGACAGGCCCTCCACCCCGGAGGCGCTCATGATGGAGCCGGTCAGATATTTCACAAAATAAATGACCATCCAGCCGGAAATGACGGTATAGAACATCATCAGCAGATAATTGCCGCAGATGCCCAGATATTTCATCAGGTGCCATTTCTGGCCCTTCTTTTCCAGCACGTCAAAGGAGGAGGCGATGCTGCGCTGGCTTCCGCGACCCACCGCCAGCTCCGCGCTCATGATGGGCAGGCCCAGCAGCACCAGAAACGCAATGTATATCAATACAAAGACTCCGCCGCCGTAAGCGCCCGTAATGATGGGAAAACGGTACACATTTCCAAGGCCGATGGCGCATCCGGCCGATATCAGAATAAACCCAAGCCGCGAGGCGAATTTTTCACGGGATCGCTCCATTGCATCTCACCATCTCTAACATCATTTGTCAAAACCTGTTGTCGTTTCAGGCTATCAGAAAATGGCGGAAGATGCAAGCTGCAAAAGCGCTAATTTTCATTTTTGCCCATTGAAAACAGAAAAAGTACAAAGAAACGTTCCTAAAAATCCGCCCGAAATGCCCGTTGCTTTTTTTCCTTAAAAACGGTATGATAGTAAACGGCACATTTGTTCTGATCGAATCACCGGCGGGTGTGTTTTCGCCCGTCCCATTATGGAGGAGAAGCATCATGGCAAGACATCAACAGTTCGGCGGATTTGGCGGCGGAGCCAATATGCAGCAGCTCATGCGTCAGGCCCAGAAGCTGCAGGAGCAGATGACGAAGGCGCAGGAGGAGATCGAGGCCCGGGAATTTTCCGCACAGGCCGGCGGCGGCATGGTCAGCGTGACCGTCAACGGCAAGCATGAAGTGACCGGCATCCAGATCAAGCCCGAGTGCGTGGATCCCGAGGACGTGGAAATGCTGCAGGACATGGTGATGGCTGCGGTGAACGAGGCCCTGCATACCGCCGAGGAGACCCGTCAGAGTGAGCTGGGCAAACTGGCCCCCGGCATGGGAGGCATGTTCTAAGCCATGGCGCAGCTGGAACCCATCGCCAAAATGGTGGCGCAGCTGTCCCGCCTGCCGGGCGTAGGCACCAAGAGCGCCCAGCGGCTGGCCTATCACATCATCAGTATGCCGCTGGAAGATGTGCGGGAGCTGGCGACGGCGATCTACAGCGGCCGCAGATCCATCCGGTATTGCAGCGTGTGCGGCAACTATTCCACGGACGAGCTTTGCGATATCTGTCGGGACGAACGGCGGCATAACGGCCAAATCTGCGTCGTGCGCGACCCCCGGGACGTGGCCGCCATCGAGCGGATGCGGGATTTTCAAGGGCTGTACCATGTGCTTCACGGCGCTCTTTCCCCCATGGACGGTGTGGGGCCGGAGGATATCCGCATCAAGGAGCTGATGGCCCGTTTGAACGACCCGGATGTGAAAGAGGTCATTCTGGCCACCAACCCGGACATCGAGGGCGAAGCCACGGCCTCCTATCTGGCGCGGCTCATCAAGCCCATGGGCATTCGCGTTACCCGGATCGCCCACGGCGTGCCGGTGGGCAGCGATCTGGAATACGCCGATGAGATCACCCTTTCCAAGGCCATGGAGGGCCGCCGGGAAATGTAAACTTCTTCTGGCCGCGCATTGCGCGGCCATTCCTATTTACCGCATTCCGAACCAAAATCCGGGATGCAGAAAGGAACCAAAGATGCAGAACGCTTCGGTTTCGACGCTGATTTTAGGCGGACTGGCGCTGGTTTTGATCGTGCTGGCTGTGGTGCTGATCGCGCTGGTGGTGCAGGGTCAGCACAGGCAGCGGCAGGAGTTTCGCCGCTTTCAGGAGCAGCTCTGGAAGGGGCTGGAAGGCATGGAGGACGACCTGCTGGAGCAAAGCGCGGCCCAGCGGCGGGAACTGTCCGAGACCATGCAGCGCACCAGCGACGGCCAAATCTCCCTTCTGTCCAACGTATTGAAAATGCAGGGTGACCAGCTCAACAGCCTGTTGGAGCGCAACGACGCCCGTATGGAGTCCCTGCGCCGCACCTTGGACGAGGGCGTGCAGCGCCTTGCCAACGAAAACCGCCGTCAGCTGGAAGAAATGCGCCAGACGGTGGACGAAAAGCTGCACAGCACGCTGGAAAAGCGACTGAACGACAGCTTTGCGCAGGTCAGCCAGCGGCTGGAACAGGTGTATAAGTCTCTGGGCGAGATGCACACGCTGGCCAGCGGCGTAGGCGACCTGAAACGGATGCTGGGCAACGTCAAGACCCGGGGCGTATGGGGCGAGATGCAGCTGGGCGCACTGCTGGAACAGGCGCTGACCTCGTCGCAGTATGCGCGGAATGTGGCGGTGGTCCCTGGCTCACAGGAGCGGGTGGAGTTCGCTGTGATCCTGCCGGGCAAGGAAGACCGGCCCGTCTATCTGCCCATCGACAGCAAATTCCCGCAGGAGGATTACGCCCGGCTGACGGCGGCTGCGGAGGCTGGGGACGGCGAAGCCTGCGAAGCGGCTCGGCGCGCCCTGATGAACGCCGTGCGCACCGAGGGCAAGCGGATCGGCAAATACATCGTTCCGCCCTATACCACGGATTTCGCCGTGATGTTCCTGCCGCTGGAAGGCCTTTATGCCGAGGTCATGCGCAACGCGGAAGTAGTGGAGACCCTGCAGCGGGAGCAGCGCATTCTGGTAGCGGGGCCCAGTACACTGCTGGCACTGCTGAACAGCCTGCAGATGGGCTTCCGCACGCTGGCGATCGAGCAGCGCTCCGCCGAGGTCTGGAAGCTGCTGGGGGCGGTCAAGACCGACTTCGGCAACTTTGCCAAGGTGCTGGAGCACACGCAGGAAAAGCTTCGTCAGGCCAGCGACAGCATCGACAGTGCCTTTGTGCGCACCCGCAGCATCGAAAAGCGCCTCCGCAGTGTGGAAGCGCTGGAAGAAAGCGAAGCCGGAAAATATCTGCCGCCGGATACGCAGGAATGAATGGGAGCTTCCATGCGGCGAACGCGTTGCAGAGTCTTTTCTTCTAACTTGGCAGGACGGGCAGACAGAATGACTCTATCGAAGGGCGCAAGTGGAGGGCACTGCCAGTCAATTCCCCGTCTCTGCTGAGAAAGTGCCCGTCCAGCGGATTATTCGGTGAAACCGAACGTAAGCGCAATATGAGCAAACATTTTGGCAGCACTTTTCACAACATTCAAGCGCTGCCGTGTCCCCCTTTTTTCCAGCACGCAAAAGGGTCTGCCTATCAGCAAGGCAGACCCTTTTCTTTGTAGCTTACTTTCGCCAATCCCGTCCGGTGGGCACCGGCTGTTCGTTTTCATCCAGCCAGTAGGAAGCCAGATTCGGCATATCGTCCGTCAGGTCGAACCGTCCCTTCGGCACGTCCAGCCCGATGGGGCCGTGGTTCAGGATCAGCGACACATAGTCCTGAATCGAGGTAAGCGGCTTTTCCAGACGGACGCCGAAGATTTCATCCCGCGTCCGGGGCAAAGCGGAATTATGATTGTCCGAACCTGCCGTCATGGGCAGGCCATACTCCGTCCCGTAGCGGTAGGCAAACGCGTCGTTGTAGGGCACATTGGCCGCGTTGGCCGCTTCAATGCCGTCACAGTAATGCAGCCCCAGACGAATTTTATCAATGTAGCCCCGATCCCGGAAGGGATGGGCCTGCACCACGCAGCCGCCCGCCGCGTGAACGCTCTCCAGCTGCTCCTTGCGGTTCCAGTGTTCCACTTCGGGATGGTTCAGCAGCCATTCCTTGTCAAGGCCGTAGATCAGGTATTCGTCGCCCTGATAATTCTGCTCCCAGCCGAAGAAAACGTCCAGCCCGATCCGCTGGCCTTCCCGCCACGCATCTTCGTAACCGAGGCAGAAAAGCTCCACGCGCTTTTCCCACGGCAGGTCAGCGGGAACGCCCGTATTGCCGCCGAAGAAATGATCCGTGATAATGATGCCCTGAAAGCCCAGCTTTTTGTAATATTGAGCGTGCTGCTTGCCGTTGGATACGCCGCACAGACTGCCGAATCGGGTATGCATATGCGTTTCATACAGGTAAGCCATGGGTTTTTGATGCTCCTTCTGTTCAAGATAAGGGGATCAGTCCACCGCCACCAAATGGAATTGAGTGGCCATATAGTCGCCCCATGCGCGGGGAATGGTCAGTCCGTGGGTCATCAGCTCGTCGCCGCCGTAAACGCGGCCGCTCTCCACATCGCGGTACTCCTTTTCAGCATCCAGACCCCGCAGGGGCAGCAGCAACGGCTGCCGGTTAGGCTCGGCCGGGCCGTACACATGGGTGACGACGGCTTCGCGCCGGTCTTCGCTGACGCTCATAAAGGCCGTTTTGCTGCCCTCAAAGGGAGAACAGAGCCGGTAGAACTCGCCATATAAAAGCAGGGGCTGCAAGGCCTTGACCTTTTCGTTCAGACGGCGAATCTCGTCCAGTTCCTCCTTAGGCAGTCTGGTCAGATCCAGTTCATAGCCGTAGGTACCGCCCATGGCCACCGCTGCCCGGGTAGCCAGCGGCGTAGAACGACCCATCTGTTGATTGGGCACAGCGGACACGTGCGCGCCCATGGTGGAAACCGGGAACACCATCGACGTGCCGTACTGAATACGGCAGCGCATGAAAGCGTCGGTATCGTCGCTGCACCACGCCTGCGGCATATAGTGCATCATGCCGAAATCAAAACGTCCTCCGCCACCGGCACAGCTTTCAAACAGCACGTCGGGGAAGCGGCTGGTCACGGCTTCCAAAATTTCGTACAGGCCCAGAATGTAGCGGTGGTTCAGCTCCTTCTGGTGCGCGCTGTCCAGTCCGTCGGAGTGGAGCATATTCATATTGCGGTTCATGTCCCACTTGACGTAGTCCACATTGCCCCGCTCCATGGCGGCGCTGACCGCGTCGATGATGTACTCCCGCACTTCCTTGCGGCTCAGGTCCAGCACCAGTTGATGGCGGCTCTCCACCTGCATCCGGCCGGGAATGTGGATGCACCAGTCGGGATGAGCACGGTACAAATCGCTGTCGGGAGAGATCATCTCCGGCTCGAACCACAGGCCGAATTTCAGCCCCAGCCCATGGATCTTGTCGGACAGACCCTGCAGCCCGTTGGGCAGCTTGCGCCGGTCGTCCACCCAGTCGCCCAGAGAGCTATTGTCCACGTCCCGATGGCCGAACCAGCCGTCGTCCAGCACAAACAGGTCGATGCCCACATCTTTGGCACAGGCGGCCAGTTCCAGCAGCTTGTCCTCGTTGAAGTCGAAATAGGTGGCCTCCCAGTTGTTCACCAGCAGGGGACGGCTGGCATGGGCGTACTTGCCCCGGGTGATGTAGCGGCCGCACAGGTGATGGAACTCCCGGCTCATGCCGTTCAGGCCGTTGGCCGAATAGCACAGATAGGCTTCCGGGGTCTGGAAGCTGTCGCCGGGCTTCAGTTCCCAGCTGAACTGGAAGGGCTGAATACCGATCTGCGCCCGGGCCATATCATTGCAGTCCACGAACACATCGGCCCAAAAGCTGCCGCTGTAGCACAGGGACAGGGCATAGACCTCGCCTTCATCCTCCGTGACGGTGGATTTCCCCAGTGCCATAAAAGGGCAGGCCTGGTGGCTGCTGGCGCCTCGAACGGATTCGACCCCCTGATGACCCGGAACCAGCGGGCGGGTAACCATCTGCCGTTCCCGCGCCCACGCGCCGCTCAGAGTCGTCAGCTGGGCATGGGTATTTTCAAGATCCACGCAGGCGCTCAGGGCTCTTTCCAGCACCACGGCCTGTTCCCCGTCGTTCACCACCCGCATGTTCCGAGCGATCACGTCGATATCGGGGTACACGCTGTAGCTCAATTCCACCGCAACGCCGCTGTGCTCGTCCCGAAGGCGCAGCACCAGTGTTTCGGCTTCTTCCCCGCGGGCAGAAGGCAATCCTTTCAGGGCAGGCTTGCCCTTCAGAATTTCATGGGAATCGTAGCAAAGATCCAGCGCGCTGCTGCCATCGGCCTGCCGGACTTCCAGCATCCCCTGACGCATATCGCCGCAGCCGAAGACCGGGCATTCCTGCGGCAGGGTGTCCAGCGGCAGCTCGTGCAGGGTGAAACCTTCTTCCCGTTGATTGCAGCAGCGCTCCATCACGTCCGCATGGATCGCGCGCACCTTTTTGCCCCAGTATTGATGGATCGGATATTTGCCCGCCACCAGTCGAATGATATAGCTGATGCGGTCGTTTTGCAAATGAAAAACCTGATTTTCCGGCGAATACAGAATCGGCATAGTTGTCCCTCAATTCATGGAATTTTCAGTTTGTCCCATCAAAGTATATCCCCACGGCCTTTCCCCTGTCAAGAGACAACCCCGCCGTCCGACGCTCCTTTCTTGACAAACGGGATACGTTGTATTAGGCTTTGAAAGGAAACATTTTTCGACGGTTTTCCATCTGAATATGCAAAAGATAATGGAGGAATTTCCATGCTGGCAAAGGAACGCGCGAAGATTTGGGCAACGGATCCTCATTTTGACGAAAAGACCCGGGAAGCGGCGGCGCAGATGCTGGAAAACGAGGAGGAGCTGCTTTCCGCCTTCGGGACGGAGCTGGCCTTCGGCACCGGCGGTCTGCGGGGCGTGCTGGGCATTGGCACCAATCGAATGAACGAATACACCGTTGGCCGCGCTACGCAGGGGCTGGCGAACTATCTGCAGGAAAGAAGCGGCAAAAGCGTCGCCATCGGCTATGACTCCCGTCTGTGTTCCCGGGACTTTGCCTATTTTGCGGCGGGTGTGCTGGCCCGAAACGGTCTGACCGCCCACGTCTACCCCTGGCTGATGCCCACCCCCATGCTGTCCTTTGCGGTGCGGGAGCTGGGCTGCGACGCGGGCATTGTCATCACCGCCAGCCACAACCCCGCCCAATACAACGGCTACAAGGTCTACGGCTCCGACGGCTGCCAGATCACGCAGGAGGCGGCGGAAGCCATTACCGACTGTATTGAAAAGGTCCCCTACGGCGCGCCCCAGTCCATGCCGGAAGCGGAAAGCCGCGCCGCCGGTCTGCTGCGGGACGTGCCAGAGGAGATCGTCGACCGTTTTCTGGAAAAAACGCTGTCCTGCCGGGTGGCCCCCGAAGCGGAAGCGCCCCTGCACCTGATCTACACGCCCCTGCACGGCACGGGGCTGGAGCCTGTGACCAGAACGTTCCGCCACATGAAGGGCATCCAGTTCACCTGCGTGACCGAGCAAACCACCCCCGATGGACATTTTCCCACCTGTCCAAAGCCCAACCCGGAGCTGCGGGAGGCTCTGCGCTGCGGTCTTGAGCTGGCGGAAAAAGAAAACGCGTCCCTGCTCATCGCCACCGACCCGGACTGCGACCGGGTGGGCGTGGCCGTCCGGGAAAAGGACGGGCGCTACACTGTGCTCACCGGCAACGAAGTAGGGCTACTGCTGCTGGAACACATTCTGAATACCCGCACGGCGCTTGGCACCATGCCGGAAAACCCGGTGGTGGTCAAGACCATCGTCACCAGCGATCTGGCCTTCGCCATTGCCCGGCGTTACGGCGCAGAAGTGACAGAATGCCTGACCGGCTTCAAGTACATCGGCGAAATCATCGGCCGTTTGGAACAGGAGGGCCACCCGGAGCGCTACGTCTTCGGCTTTGAGGAAAGCTGCGGCTATCTGGCCGGAACCCACGTCCGGGACAAGGACGGCGTAATGGGCAGTATGCTGGTGGCGGAAATGGCGCAGTGCGCCGCCGCTGAGGGCCGCACGCTGGCCGAGGAAATGGAGCGCCTGTACGAGACCTACGGCTTCATGGAAAACCGGCTGCTGAATTTTGATATTGCGGGCGCGGAACCCATGAAGGAAATGGCCCGGGTGATGGCTTCTCTGCGGGCCGAGCCGCTTTCTTCTCTGTCGGGCAGCCCGGTGGAAACGGTCAAGGACTACGCCCCCGGCATCGAGGGTCTGCCCAAGAGCGACGTATTGAGCTACCAGACCGCCGACGGCAAAAAAGCCATCGTGCGCCCCTCCGGCACCGAACCCAAGGTGAAGGTCTACCTGAGCGCCCGCGCCGCCAGCCGCGCCGAGGCCGAAGCGGCGCTGAATCGGATGGAAGCGGAAATCAACGAGCGGGTGTTGGGATAATAAGATCAAAGGAACCGAAACCATGACGGAAATCATCGCACGCCGGCAATTTGCGCCGCTTTACATCTGGTTGGATATTGCGTTTCCTGCTTCTGCTGCTCTATCAGAAAAAATACATGACGATGCTGGTCGGGCTGGGCATGGGCGTTGTATACATGCTGGTGGACTACGGCGTTTTTCACCTGATATGCCATTCCCGCAGCATCTCTGCCGGGCACAGTCTTTTTTTGGGTGCTTCTGTGGATGTCCATGAGCTATGGGTTCACCAACTTTACTTGGACCTGGCTGTGCCTGTCGAAAGACGAGCACTTGCCGGAATGGTCGCTGCTGATCCTGAGCTGGTGGTTCTGCTGCCCGCTGCTGACGCAGACCTTTGTGCTGAACGCCGTGCCGATCGTGATCCAGCGCACCACGGGCGCCTACCATGGCTATATGGCTCTCATTCTCTTTGTGGGTTACTTGGGAGCCATCGTCTACGACCTGCGCCAACAGCAGAAAGAGCAGCGCATCAACCTGCCGTGGCTTCTATCCATCGGCGTTCTCGTTCAATTTGGCTGGGAAGCGGCACTTTTGTTAGGGGGGATCCGCAGCGCGGGCTTTGCCACAGCAGGAGAAAAGCTCCATACGCTCGTCGTCAATTCGCTTCTGGAAACCAATCTGGGAATGCCATATGTGTACGGTCTTTATATCGCGTATTCCCGCCGCTTTACGGAGCAGCTCGGCAGACGCGCGGCACCGCTTTCTTTCTCTGAACGGATCGCAGAGAACAATCAAAAGCAGCAGAAGAAGCGAGCTTAAGAACTGTATTTTCAGCATTGCACCAAACAGATCAGAAAGAAGGGCTTTCCTTATGACCTTCACCCCCTCCAGTGAAATCAAGGTGTCCGTGCTGCCGGAACAGCGGGAATGGGTGGGCACGCCGGAGATGATCGGGCGGGCCGTGCAGCGGGAGGACACCGTCGCCTTTGACATTTGGGATGAAAACCAACTGGTAGGTTTCGTCCTGCTGCGGAAATTTCAGGAGGGCGAATGGTTCCTTTGGGAGTACGTCATCGACTGTTCGATGCAGCGCCGTGGCTACGGGCGCAAGGCCCTTGGAGCGCTGATCCGGCTGATGCAGGAGCGGTACGGTCTGCATTCCATGACCACCACCTACATCTGGGGCAATACAGTAGCCGCCCATCTGTACGAATCATTGGGCTTTGTGGAAACGGACGTGGTGGACGAGCCGGATTGCCACGAGATCAACATGATCTTTCACTGCGTATAATTTCGCCGCAACAGACAAAATCCCGGCAAAGCTTTGAATGGCTCTGTCGGGATTTTGTTGTATTCCCTTACGCCTCTACAGGGAGCGTCACTGTGAACGGCGCGTGGCTGTCCTCGCCTACAGCAATGCGCACCTTTCCACGTGGCGTTACGGTGCGACCTTCAGCGTCCAGCTGGGAAAGCTGGGCAAGGGTCAGTTCGAAAGTCACTTCCATTTGCTGACCCACGCCGAGGCAAATGCGCTGCCAGTCGGTCAGGGAACGCACCGGCGTAAGCTGGCCTGGCACATGAACGTTGCTGTAGAGCTGGATGACCGTTTCTCCGGCCCGGTTGCCCGCATTACGGACTTTGGCGGTCACATGGAACGGCTCATTTGCCTGAATCACGTCAGTATCGGCGCAAATATCCGAAATTTCAAACTGCGTATAGCTCAGGCCGAAGCCGAAGGGGAACAGCGGGGCGTTCTTTTCGTCCAGATAGCGGCAGGAATAGCGGTTTTCCTCCGTGGTGTAGGGACGGCCCGTAGGAATGCGGTCGTGATGAATGGGAATCTGGCCGGTGCAGCGTGGGAAGGTCACGGGCAGATGGCCGGAGGGGTTCTCCTCGCCCACCAGCAGACGGCGAATAGCTTCCGCGCCCTCGCTGCCGGGGAACCACGCGTTCAGCAAGGCATTGCAGAAGGGCAGCGCATCCGACAGCACCAGCGCCCGGCCGCAGAACAGCACCATCACGATGGGCTTGCCCAGTTCGGACAGGGCGTAAAGCTCCTGCAGCTGTTCGTCCTCCAGCTTGGGATAGGCCCGGCTGCAGGCCTCGCCGGTCAGGTCCTGCTGCTCGCCGCAGGCAAAAAGGATCACATCGGCTTCTTCGGGCTTGCAGAGGGTCACATTCTTTTCCGCACGGAACGCATCCAGCAGAGAGGGCGTTTCCTCGTTGCGGCCGTCCGTGTGCCAGCCGCCCAGCAGACCGTGTTCGTCCGCGTGGGAACCGGCCAGCGCCAAGTGAACACCGGGTTTCAGGGGCAGCACACCGTCGTTCTTCATCAGCACACAGCTTTGCAGCGCCGCCTGAAGCGTTTTGCGGCGGTTTTCAGCCACCTGCTCCGCGGTAGGCGCGGGCTGCGGCTGCCGGGAATCGTCCATCAGCCCCAGCCGGTTCTTCAATTCCAGAATCCGCAGGACGGAAGCGTCCAGCTTTTCTTCCCTGACCTTGCCCTCGCGAATCAGCTTTTCCAGGCAGCTGAAATAAGCGTAGCTCATCATGTCCATATCAACGGTGTTGTTGAAGGCCTGTTCCACAGCTTCTTCCATACTTTCGGCAAAAGCCTGCACCAGCATCATGTCGATGGAGCCCCAGTCGGTGATAATCATGCCGTCCCACGCCCATTGCTGCCGCAGCACCTGACCGATCAGCCAGCGGTTGGCCGTGGCGGGCACCCGGTCCACCGGCGTAAAGGCGGGCATCAGCATATCGCAGCCCGCATCCAGCGCGGCCTTGAAGGGCGGAAGATAGGTATTGTACATTTCCACCCGGCTCACGTCCACATGGCCGTAATCCTGCCCCGCCTCCACCAGCCCATAGGCCGCGAAATGCTTGACGCAGGAGGCAAGGCCGTCCGGGGCACTTTCGTCCGGACCGTGGAATCCCCGCACCGCCGCGACGGACATCCGTCCGCAAAGGGCGGGCGCTTCGCCGAAGCTTTCCATGCAGCGGCCCCAGCGAGGGTCGCGCACCACGTCCGCCATCGGCGCGAAGGTCACGTGAATGCCCCGCGCCGTGGCTTCTTCGGCGCTGGTGCGTGCCATGATCTCCGTGTTTTTCTCGGAGAAGGAAGCGCCCATACCCAGCGGGATCGGGAAGATGCTGCGCATTCCGTGAATCACGTCGCACATGATCAGCGGCGGGATACGGTGCTTCGTTTCCCCCACCAGTCGCCGAATTTCCTGCTGCTGTTGCTCGTCGATGCCGAAGGCACCGATCAGGCTGCCCGCCTGAAGCATCTGCTCCCGGCTCAAATGAAACTTTCGCATCGGCCCCGTAGGCTCAGTGGAATTGGCAAAAAAGCTCTCCATGCCGATCTGGCTTACCTGCGCGATTTTCTCCTGCAGGCTCATATCGCGGATCAACGCCCGCAATTCTTCGGTCGTCATGCTGATTTTCCTCCCATTGGTTGTTTGTGCGTTCATTGTATCATATCCTCCGGGTGGGAACAATTGGAAGATCGTGCTTTACCTTGTACTTTTCTGCCGCTTTTTCATTCTGCGCGGCATGCAGGCAAAAACATCCCCGCTTTCCCGTTTTCAGGAAAAGCAGGGATATTTTTTACAGTTCCCGGTGTTCCTTGACCCGCAGGCGGTTCAGGGCACGGGCCAAGGTGGCCTGCGCGGTGCGGTACTCCTGACGGCTCTTCTTTTGCAGAAGAATCTCCCTGGCCTCGTCGGCCTTGCGGCGGGCGCGGATCGCGTCGATATCCTCCGGGCGCTCGGCCGCGTCCACCAGAACCAGCACGTCGTTATCCTCCACCTTGATCATTCCGGCGGAAACAGCGGCCAGCCGTTCCGGCGCGTCCGGGCAGCGAAAGGTGAGCTGGCCGGGCACCAGAGCGGCGATCATGTTGCTGTGACGGGCCTGAACGCCGTACTGGCCATGTACCGTCGGCACGATCAGCGAGGTGCAGTCGCCCTCGAAGAACACCCGGTCGGCGGCGAGAATATGCAGACGAAATGTGTTCATTCCGCAGTCTCCTTCGCTTTCTGGAGCACTTCGTCAATGGAACCCACGTTGTAGAACGCGGCTTCGGGCACCTGATCCAGCTCGCCGTCCACGATGCGGGCAAAGCCTCGAATCGTCTCCTCCCGGGGCACGTAGCGGCCCGGAATGCCGGTGAACTTTTCGGCCACATGGAAGGGCTGGGACAGGAAGCGCTGGATGCGGCGGGCGCGGAGCACCACCTGGCGGTCTTCCTCGCCCAGTTCATCCATGCCCAGAATGGCAATGATGTCCTGCAATTCGTTGTACTTCTGCAGGATCTCCTGCACCTTGCGTGCCACGCGGTAGTGTTCCTCCCCCACCACGTCCGCTTCCAGAATACGGGAGGTGGACTGCAGCGGGTCGACAGCCGGGTAAATGCCCTGCTCGGCAATGCGCCGGTTCAGAACGGTGGTCGCGTCCAGATGGGTAAAGGTGGTAGCCGGAGCCGGGTCGGTCAGGTCGTCGGCAGGCACGTAGACCGCCTGCACGGAGGTAACGGAGCCGTTCCGGGTAGAGGCGATCCGCTCCTGCAGCTGGCCCATTTCGTTGGCCAGCGTGGGCTGATAGCCCACAGCGGAAGGCATGCGGCCCAGCAGCGTGGATACCTCGCTGCCCGCCTGCACAAAGCGGAAGATGTTGTCGATAAAGAGCAGCACGTCCTTGTGGTCGTGGTCGCGGAAGTATTCCGCCATGGTCAGACCGGACAGAGCCACCCGCATACGCACGCCGGGGGCCTCGTTCATCTGGCCGAACACCAGCGCGGTCTTGTCCACCACGCCGCTGTGCTGCATCTCCTGCCACAGGTCGTTGCCCTCGCGGCTGCGCTCGCCCACGCCGGTAAAGACGGAGTAGCCGCCGTGCTCCATGGCGATGTTGTGGATGAGTTCCTGAATCAGCACCGTTTTGCCCACGCCAGCGCCGCCAAACAGACCCACCTTGCCGCCCTTGGCATAGGGCTCCAACAGATCGATGACCTTAATGCCCGTTTCCAGAATTTCCACGGACGGGCTTTGCTCGGCAAAGGACGGGGCCTTGCGGTGGACA
>JABLTO010212940.1_pt1 | contig 22859 bp, 23 predicted proteins | sample 7160091 | NCBI WGS metagenome assembly JABLTO01 (sample SAMN14651225, study PRJNA627086) | human gut metagenome | isolation source: feces | host: Homo sapiens
GTGTTGGTTGCGGCATTTATAGTGCCGATGTAGTGATGCGGGATAATTATGCCAAGGAACCGGTGGACATCACTTTTGAACGCTGCCCCGAAAAGGTTCTGGTGCTGAACCAAAACAACATCGAAACCATGCTGGCTTTGGGGCTGGGCGATAAAATCGTAGCGGCCGCCGGGCTGGATCATGAAGTGAAAGCGGAATATCAGGCGGATTTTGAAACAATCAATTATCTGACGGATTTTACCGTTTCCCGGGAATCGGTGCTGATGCTGGAGCCGGATATGATCCTGGGGTGGTGGTCCACCTTTGGAGAGAAGCGGCTGGACGGCACTGATTTCTGGAATGAGCGCGGGGTCAAGACCTATATGGCCGAAAACTCCAACTCGATTGTGGAGTACCGCACCCTGGCAAATGAATACGATTATATCCTCGATTTGGGCAAAATCTTTGACGTAGAGGACAAGGCGCAGGCCATTGTGGATGAAATCCAGGCGCAGGTCCAGCAGATTGTCGATCAGTCCAAGGATATGGAAAAGCGCTCGGCCCTCATCATCGAATTTTTGGGGGACAGCATCTATACCTATGATAAAACCACTCTGGGCGGCGATATGGCAATCACCGTCGGCGCGGATTTGCTGGATACGCCGGAACAGACCATCGGCCTGGAGGACCTGATTGAGCTGGACCCGCAGGTGATTTTTGTGGTGTATATGGATGGGGACGAAGAGGGCATGGCGGAAAAATCGGTTGCCAATGTCGCCGGTAATGAGGCGCTGTCCAGCTTGACCGCGGTGAAAAACGGCGACGTCTATGCCATCCCGCTGGGAGATATGTATACCAGCGCCATGCGCACTGCCGACGGGCTTGAGATTTTTGCCAACGGACTGTATCCGGAACTGGCAAAGTAGGAACGGATGATGAAACAAAAATTTTCACAGGAAACAGGGCTGATAAAAAGCACCCCGCTTTATCTTTTGACCTGTGCCGTGCTGTTGGTGGTGCTGGCGGTTTCCGTGCTCTCGGCGGTTACCTTTGGCACCGTTAAAATCCCGGTTTCGCAGGTGTATCGGGTGATCCTGCACGAGCTGTTCGGAGTCGGTTCTTCCGAACTGGGCAGCGGATCGATTCACGATGTCGTCTGGCTGATCCGCCTGCCGCGGTTGATTTTAGCCGTTGCGGTGGGGATGGGCCTTTCGGTCTGCGGCGTGGTGATGCAGGCGATTGTGAAAAACCCGCTGGCGGACCCGTATATTCTGGGAGTATCCTCCGGCGCATCGCTGGGGGCAACAGTGGCGATCATGCTGGGGGTCGGCGCCTTTTTGGGGGCTGGCTCCATCGGGATCTGCGCCTTTGCCGGCGCATTCGGTATTTCCCTGCTGGTGCTGCTTTTGTCCAATATCGGTGGGCGCTCCAACTCCATCAAGCTGTTGCTGGCCGGCATGGCGCTCAGTTCCGTCTGCTCCGCCTTTTCCAGCTTTGTGGTCTATTTTGCCAACGATAAGGAGGGAATGCAGACGCTGACCTACTGGCTCATGGGCAGCCTGGCGGGCGCCAAGTGGCAGAACCTCTTCTTCCTTTTTCCCATCGTGCTGGTCAGCGTTTTGTTTTTCTGGACCCAGTACCGGTCTTTGAACCTCATGCTCTTGGGCGACGAAGTGTCCATTACCCTGGGCACCGACCTGCACCGCCGCCGGCAGGGATATTTGCTTTTGACCTCGCTGGTCATCGGCTTTGTGGTGTATGCCTCCGGGATGATCGGATTTGTCGGTCTGGTGATTCCCCATCTGGTGCGGATGCTTTTCGGCACCGACCATAAAAAGCTGATCCCGCTTTCCGCCCTGACCGGCGCGGTTTTTCTGGTCTGGGCGGACGTGCTGTGCCGGGTTGTCATCCCCCATACGGAACTGCCTATCGGCATTTTGATTTCCATGATCGGCGGGCCCTGCTTTATCTTCCTCATGACCCATAAGAAATACGGATTCGGAGGAGGGCAGTCATGAAGATCACAACCGAACAGCTGCAGGCGACACTGGGCGGCAGCCACATCCTGAAGGGCGTTTCCATCGAAGTGTCGGACAAGGATTTCGTCGGGATCATCGGCCCCAACGGCAGCGGCAAAAGCACCTTGCTCAAATCTATCTACCGGGTGCTGACGCCGCAAAGCGGTACGGTTTTTCTCGACGGCAACGCCCTGAACAGCTATAAACCCAAAGAATCGGCCAGGAAAATGGCGGTGGTGGCCCAGCACAATTACTATAATTTTGAGTTTTCGGTGCAGGATGTGGTGCTGATGGGCCGTGCCCCGCACAAAAAGGCCATGGAGCGGGACAACGCGGACGATTACCGGATTGTGCGCGAAGCGCTGGAAAAGGTCAATATGGGCGGCTTTGCCCAGCGCAGTTTTTCCACCCTGTCCGGCGGCGAGCAGCAGCGGGTGATCCTGGCCCGCGCGCTGGCCCAGCAGACCCAATGCCTGATTTTAGACGAACCGACCAACCACCTGGATATCAAGTATCAGCTGCAGTTAATGGACATTGTCCGTTCCCTGCGTCTGACCGTGGTCTCGGCCATCCACGATTTAAACATCGCGGCGATGTACTGCAATAAGTTGTTTGTGCTGCAAAATGGCCGTATTATCGCCTTCGGCCCGCCTAAACAGGTGCTGACCCGGGAGTTTATCCGCCAGGTCTATGAGGTGGAAGCCAAACTTTACACCGACCCGGAAACCGGGCAAATGCACATTTTATACGAATCGGCCGGATGAGGCCCAAAACAGGAGGCGGTTTCATTGAAAAAAATTGCGATTTTAACCTGTATCAAAAGCAATTCCGTCTGTACCGGCGCCAGCTGCCTAAAAGCGATGAATGAGCGGACCCGTTCGTTTGCGCCTTACAAGGGCGAGCCGTTGCAGCTGATGGCCTTTCTGCACTGCAACGGCTGTGCGTGCGATTACGATACCGACCCGGGATTTTTGGAAAAACTGGAGCGCTTGGAGCAAATCGGCGTGGAGATTGTCCACGCCGGTATTTGCACCCGAAAGCATGATGGGAGCGAATGCCCCCAGATCACCAAGATTCTTTCCAAAATGGAAGAAAAAGGGATGAAGGTGGTCAGGGGAACCCATTGAGCCCTTTTCGGTCTGGAAAACCGCGCAATTTTTCGCCGTTTTCCAGGTTTGAAAGGCAAAAAAGCCGTGAAAAACAGCAGAAAAAGGAGTGGAAATATGCAAAAAAAGGGCATTTTGATCGTTAGCTTTGGCACCAGCCATGCCTCTACCCGCCAAAAGACCATTGGAGCTGTGGAAGAAACCATCCGCCGGGCGTATCCGGAAGCGGAGATCCTTTCTGCTTATACCAGCGGGGTGATCCGCCGCATTTGGGAAAGCCGGGGAGAGGCGGTTCTTTCTCCGGAGCAGGCGTTGTCGCAAATGGCCGGGCAGGGGATAAGCGACGTAACCGTGCAGCCCACCCATTTGATCTGCGGCGTAGAATTTGACCTTTTGCGGGAAGCGGTAAGGGCTTTTCAGGGCCGGTTTGAGTCCCTTCGGCTGGGAATGCCGCTTTTGTCCTCCGCCGCGGATAGGCAAGAGGCTGCCGCCGTCATTTGCACCCGATTCGAGCAAAGGCAGGGCCGGCTGATTCTGCTGATGGGACACGGAACGCCGCACGAGGCCAATTCGGTTTACGCGGCGTTTGAACAGCTGTGTCACAGCCAGGGGCGGAGAGATCTTTTCGTTGGTACAGTGGAGGGCTGTCCCGCGCTGGAGGATGTGCTCCCTGCCCTGCGGCGCACTGGATGCGGCAGCGTTTTGCTTGCGCCCATGATGCTGGTGGCCGGCGATCACGCCTGCAACGATATGGCCGGCGACGGGCCGGATAGCTGGAAAAGCGTGCTTACCTCACAGGGATTTGAAGTATCCTGCTGTTTGCAGGGCCTGGGAGAGCTGGCGGATATCCGGAAAATTTATCTGCGCCACCTTCGGGATGCAGAGCCGGTTCGCTGAGGAGGTGGCCAAATGGAAAAGGCTTGTTTTTACGGTGTCAGCGTTGGGCCGGGAGATCCCCAACTGCTGACCTTTCGGGCGGTCGGAGTGATTGCGGCTTGCCCGGTGATCGCTGCTCCGCAGACAAAAGGGGAAAATAGGACGGCTTTGCAAATTGCCCGGCAGGCGGTTTCGCTGGAGGACAAAGAAATTTTGCCGCTCCCCTTTTTGATGACGCGGGATCCGCAGCTGCTGCGGCAAAGCCATCAGGCGCTGGCGGGCCGGGTTCTCTCTTTCCTGCGTCAGGGCAAAAGCGTCGCCATGCTCAATCTCGGAGATATTTCGATCTACTCCACTTTTTCTTATCTGGCCGAACTGGTCGAGCAGGCGTACTTTCCGACGGAGTGGATTCCCGGCGTACCCAGTTTTTGCGCCGTGGCTGCAAAACTGAAAACCAGCCTGACGGTGATGGACCGACCGGTACAGATTATCCCCGCCGGGTACAGGGATTTGCAGCAGGCGCTGGATTGGCCGGGCACGAAGATACTGATGAAAACAGGAAGGGCGATGCCAAAGGTCCGGCAGGCGCTGCGGCAGGCGGGGCTGTATGAAAAAACCGGATTGGTGCAGAACTGCGGCCTGCCGGAGGAGAAGATCTGCCGGTCGCTGGAAGAAGCGGACGACCAGCCCGGATATTTTACCACCATGGTCGTCCGGGAATAAAAAAGGCTTGTACTTTCCAAATCAAGGAGCACAAGCCAAAGGCAAGGCGGCGGGTTTTTGCCCCGATGCGGCAAAACCCGCAGGAAAACGGCAAAGCGGTTGGGATTTCGTCTCGACGCGGCAAAGCTGCCGCATTGGCCGTTTTTTTTGAAAAAAGACTTCCCGGATGCAAAACACAGCCCGGCAGGACCGGCGTTTTGTTTTTGGCAAAGAAAAGGAGAAACCGATGAAAAAGAGATTTCAATGGATGATGCTGGCCTGGCTGCTGGCGTTTTTGCTACTGCCCGGCTGCGGACAGGAAAACGCCGCGCTGTTTACGCAATCGGAGCAAATGAGCAGCTTTGCACCGGATCAAAGCTTGCCGCAGCCGTCGCAGGGCCCGGTGTGCTTTACCGATGCCCTCGGCCGTTTTGTGCAGGTGGAAAATCCCCGCCGGGTGGCGGCCGTGATGGGCAGTTTTGCCCAAACCTGGCAGCTGGCCGGCGGCCAGCTGATCGCGGCCACCCAGGACGCGCTGGAGGAAGAAAGCTTTGCGCTTCCGGATGCAACCGCCAATCTGGGCGCGATGAAATCGCCGGACACCGAACAGCTGCTGGCGTTGGAGGTGGACTTTGTCATTTTGTCCGCCAATGTAGCGGAACACGTGAAGCTGCGGGATTTTCTGGAAGAATCCGGCATTCCCGCCGCCTATTTTGATGTGGAAACCTTTGAGGATTATCTGGATATGTTAAAAATCTGCACCGACATTACGGGGCGCGCGGATCTATACGAACAAAACGGTACGGCAGTGCAGGCGCGGATCGACCGGGCCATCGCAAAAAGCCAGGGGCAGGATGCGCCGACGGTGTTGTTTATCCGGGCGTATTCCACCGGCGCCAAGGCCAAGGGCAGCGACAGCATGACCGGCGCAATGTTGCGCGATCTGGGATGTGTGAACATTGCCGATCAAAACGGCAGCCTGCTGGAAGAGTTGAGCATGGAGGAAATCATCCGCCAGGATCCGGATTTTATTTTTGTCACCACCATGGGCGCCTCCAGCGAAAAGGCCATGCAGGCGCTGGCGGAAGGGATTGAGTCCAATCCGGCCTGGGCCGGGCTGACCGCGGTAAAAGAGGGACGGTATATCCTTTTGTCCAAAGAACTGTTTCACAACAAGCCCAATCATCGCTGGGGGGAAAGTTATGAGATCCTTGCCGACTACCTTTATGCAGAAGAAGCGGCATAACATCTGGATTTTGCTGATGAGCCTGGCGCTGTTTTTATTGGCGGCGGTGCTCAGTTTATTGCTGGGTTCGGCCGCCTTTTCGCCGGCGGAATTGTGGAAAGCCGCCGCCGGCGGCGCGGACGCGGCGGTGCTGCGCATTTTTCTTCATGTGCGCCTGCCGAGGACGCTGGCCTGCATTCTGGCCGGCAGCGCGCTGGCCGTGTCGGGCGTCATCATCCAATCGGTGCTGGCAAACCCGCTGGCGGGGCCGAATATCATTGGGGTCAACGCGGGGGCGGGATTTTTTGCGGTTCTGTGCGCGGCGTTTCTGCCCCACTGGCCGGCCGCTGTGCCCACTGCCGCCTTTTTGGGCGCGCTGGCGGCGATGCTGTTGGTATACGCCATCGCCCGGGCTACCCGCGCCTCCCGCATTGCGCTGGTGCTGTCCGGCGTGGCGGTGAGCAGCGTTTTAAGCGCCGGGATTGATGCGGTGGTAACCCTGCTTCCCGATACGCTTACCGGGGCTTCCAGCTTTCGCATCGGCGGGGTCAGCGGCGCGGCGATGAAGTCGCTGGCCGTGCCGGGCACATACATCCTGGCCGGAATCCTGCTGGCCTTTTCTCTGCACTGCGAGATGGATCTGCTGAGTTTGGGCGACGATACGGCAAAAAGTTTGGGACTTCGGGTGGGAAAATTTCGTTTTCTGCTGCTTTTGACCGCGTCGGTACTGGCGGGCGCCGCTGTGAGCTTTGCGGGGCTTTTGGGATTTGTAGGGTTGATTGTACCCCACGGGGCGCGTTTTTTTGTCGGGTCGGAAAGCCGCTGGCTGCTGCCGGTGTCCGCTTTGTCCGGCGCGGCTTTTGTCTGTGTCTGCGATGTACTGGCCCGGATTCTGTTTGCGCCGTTCGAGCTGCCGGTGGGGATTGTCATGTCTTTTTTGGGCGGCCCGTTTTTTCTGTATCTTCTCATCCGGCGCAAAGGGGGGCGGACAGACAATGGTTGAACTGATCGGCGTGACTGGCGGCTACGGCAGACAAATGGCAGTGCAGGATTTCAGCCTTACGCTCCCAAGCGGGGAGGTTGCGGCGCTGGTAGGCCCCAACGGATGCGGAAAGTCAACGCTGCTGCGGATGGCCGCAGGAATCGTGCCGCCATCCGCCGGGCAGGTGCTGCTGAAAGGAAGGCCCCTGTCCGGCTTTTCCCGCCGGGAACTGGGGCAGCTGATTTCCTATCTGCCCCAGTCCCGCCCGGTTCCCGGCATATCGGTGCAAAGTATGGTGATGCACGGCCGGTTTCCCCATTTGGGCTATCCCCGGCGCTACCGAAAGGAGGACTGGCAGATGGTCCAAAAGGCGATGGAATGGGCAGGCGTTACCCATCTGGCCGGGCGGGACATGTCCCGCCTGTCCGGCGGAGAGCGGCAGAAGGTGTATTTTGCCATGTGTCTGGCCCAGGACAGTCAGGTGCTGTTTTTGGATGAACCCACCACCTATCTGGATTTGTCCCATCAATTTGAGATCATGGAGCTGACCCGGCAGCTTAAGCAGGCGGGCAAAACAGTGATCATGGTGCTGCACGATCTGGGGCTGGCCCTTTCCTATGCGGACCAGCTGGCAGTTATGCAGTCCGGCCGGCTCGTTTTCGTCGGTTCGCCGCAGAAAGTATTGGAAAGCGGGTGTTTGGAGCAGGTGTTCCGGGTTCGGATTCAAAAAGGCGTCCTGCAGAAAAGCGGGGGATACCTGTTTTTTCCGGCAGGGACAAAGGAGGAAAAAGATGGCGAAATTTGAACATTACCTGTATCAGGGAGGCGTTCGGATGCGGTGCGGCTATACGACAGGGTCCTGTGCCGCGCTGGCGGCGAAGGCCGCCGCCCGCCGCCTGCTGCTGGGGGAAAACAGCCGGACGGAGGCGATCATAACGCCGTCCGGCATCCGGGTTGAGGTGGATATCTGCGCGCTTTCCCAGGACGGGCGGTCAGCCGCCTGCGGCGTTTATAAGGACGCAGGGGATGACATCGACGTGACGAACGGGGCGCTGATCTGTGCGCGGGTATCCGATTGTTCGGAATCCGGCATCCGCATTGACGGCGGCGAAGGGGTCGGGCGGGTCACCCGAAAAGGGTTGGAACAGCCGGTGGGCGCCGCCGCCATTAACCGGGTGCCAAGGCAGATGATAGAAGCGGAAGTGCGGCAGGTCTGCCGGCAGGCGGGATACGGCGGCGGGCTGTCTGTAACCGTTTGGGTGCCCCAGGGCCGAGAACTGGCGGAAAAAACCTTCAATCCCCATTTGGGGATTGAAGGGGGAATTTCGATTTTGGGAACCAGCGGCATTGTGGAGCCCAAAAGCATGCAGGCGCTGCGGGAGTCCATCCGGTTGGAAATCCGGCAGCTGGCCGCAAACGGAGCCAAACAGCTGCTTTTGACACCGGGCCACTACGGCGAGGATTTTGTTGCTTCCCATTTGGAACTTGCCAAAATACCGGTGGTGCAGTGCGCCAATTTCGTGGGGGATTCGCTGGACGACGCGGCGGAATTTGGCTTTGAGCAGGTGCTGCTGGTCGGCCACATCGGGAAATTCGTTAAACTGGCAGGAGGAATCATGAATACCCATTCCCGCTGGGCGGATTGCCGGATGGAGCTGATCAGCGCCCATGCGGCGCTGCATGGCGCCGACCGCAAAACAATAGAGGCGCTGATGCAGGCGGCCACGACCGACGCCTGCCTGGATCTTTTGGAAAGCTGCGGCTTGCGGCAGAAGGTGGTGGAAACGCTGGCGGACAAAGCCCAGTGGCATGTCAGCCGCCGGGTGGGCGGCGCCTATCAGGCAGGGCTGGTTTTTTACAGCCAGCAGCAGGGAGAGTTGTTTGTCACCGAACAGGCGCGGCAAATCATAGAACATTTCAGCTGAGAGGATGGGCGAAAAATGGTGTACTTTGTAGGCGCGGGCAGCGGCGCGCCGGATTTGATTACGGTGCGGGGCGCGCGGCTTTTGGCCGGTGCGGATCGGATTATTTACGCGGGCAGCCTTGTGAACCCGGCGCTGCTGGACTATGCAAAAAAGGAATGCCTTTGCCAAAACAGTGCGGAAATGACATTGGAACAGGTGATTTTTTCCATCAGGCAGGCCGAGGCGCAGGGCCAGACCACGGTCCGCCTGCACACCGGCGATCCCAGTGTATACGGCGCCATCCGGGAGCAGATGGATCTGCTGGAGCAAGAGGGAATTTCGTATGAGGTGGTGCCGGGGGTGTCGAGCTTCTGCGCGGCGGCAGCGGCGCTGAAAGCGGAATACACCCTGCCGGATATCAGCCAGAGTGTCATCATTACACGGATGGAAGGGCGTACCCCGGTGCCTGAAAAGGAAAAGATGGCGCTTATGGCGGCGCATGGCTGCACAATGGTGATTTTTTTAAGCGCCGGACTGCTGGCGCCGCTGACAAAAGAACTGCTGTCCGGTGCTTATCGTCCGGACACGCCGGCCGCGATTGTTTACAAAGCCAGCTGGCCGGATGAAAAAATCCTGCGCTGTACGGTGGAAACGCTGGAGCAGACGGCCAGGGCCAACGGCATATCCAAAACGGCGCTGATCGTGGTGGGAGATTTCCTGGGCGAGTCATACAGCCGCTCCAAGCTGTACGACCCGGCCTTTACCACCGGATTCCGGGAGGGGACGCATGCGGATTGATATGATCGCCTTTACCCAGCAAGGGTATCGGCTGGGCCGGAAGCTGGAGCGGATTTTGAATGACGAAGGGGAACAGGCGCGCCTTGCCTGCGGCTTTGGCAAAGAGAAACAGCCGTTGAGCCAATGGTGCCAAAGGGCTTTTTCGGAATCGGACGCTCTTTTATTCATCGGCGCGGCGGGGATTGCAGTGCGGGCCGCAGCCCCCTATCTGGTCAGCAAAACCACCGATCCCGCCGTCCTTTCTCTGGATGATACAGCGCGCTTTTGCATCCCGCTGGCAGGCGGCCATATCGGCGGCGCTAACCGCCTGGCGCAGCGGATTGCGCGGCTGACGGGAGCGCAGCCGGTCATCACCACTGCGACGGACCGGAACGGCGTTTTTGCCTTTGACGAGTGGGCGGCGCAGCAGAACATGAAAATCGAAAACCCCGGCGCAATCCGAAAAGTCTCCGGCAGTCTGCTGGCCGGCGGTCAGATTCGGCTGCGCTGCGATTTCCCGCTGGAGGGGGCGCTGCCGCAAGGCGTGGTGCTGGTGACGGACAAACAGTATGACGTAAGGATTACCATGAAAGCGGCGGGCAGAAAATCCGCTCTTATTCTGATCCCACCGGTGGCTTCGGTGGGAGTGGGATGCCGCAAGGGAATAAGCGATGAGGTGTTGGAGCAGGCCTATCAAATGCTTTTGGCCAAGGGAAACATTCATCCGGCCGCCGTGCGGGAAATTTGCAGCATATCGCTCAAGGCCAAGGAGCCGGGCCTTTTAACGTTCTGCCAAAACAAAGGACTGCCTTTTCGCACCTTTTCGGCCAATGCGCTCAACGCTGTCCAGGGGGATTTTTCCGCCTCCGCCTTTGTGCAGAAGATCACCGGCACCGACAACGTCTGCGAACGCAGCGCCGTTCTCGGCAGCGGCGGGACGCTGTATTGTAAGAAAAATGCGGGAAACGGTGTGACAATGGCAATGGCCGTGGCGCCTTATACCGTTCGTTTTTCAGGAGGTTTGGAAAGATGAAAAAAATTTTTATCATAGGGCTGGGGCCCGGCAATCCCGACGGAATGACGCTGGCGGGCAGAACCGCTTTAAAACAGGCGCAGCTGATCTGCGGTTATGGTATTTATGTAGAACAGGCCGCAGCGGTCTGCCCGGATACGCCGGTGTTTACCACCCCGATGACCGAAGAAATCAAGCGGTGCCGCCGGGCGCTGGAAAAAGCCTCCTGCGGGGAAACGGTGGCGATGGTATGCAGCGGGGATGCCGGCGTGTACGGCATGGCCGCGCCTTTGCTGGAGCTGGCGCAGGAGTATCCGCCGGTGGAGATCGAGGTCGTTGGCGGCGTAACGGCGGCAATCAGCGGCGCGGCAGTGTTGGGAGCGCCGCTGGGCCATGATTTTGCGGTCATTTCGCTCAGCGATCTTTTGACCGATTGGCAGGTGATCGAGCGGCGGCTGGAAGCGGCGGCCCTGGGGGATTTCTGCGTTGCTTTGTATAATCCGGCCAGCCGGAAGCGCACCGGGCATCTGCGGCGGGCCTGTGAAATTTTCCTGCGGCATAAAGCGCCGGATACGGTTTGCGGCTGGGTGCGCAATATCGGGCGGCCGGGCCAGGAGCAGAAGATTTTGACGCTGCGGCAGCTGGCGGAAGAAAAGCTGGACATGTTCTGCACCGTGTTTATCGGCAACCGGGATACGAAAGTTGTCCAGGGCCGGATGGTAACGCCCCGGGGATACGGGGAAAAAAGCGCCCGGGAGAAATAGGCAGCCGCCTGATGAAATCTGGAAAAACAGACGGGAGGAAAAAGGATGAAAATTACACTGGTCGGAATGGGGATGGGGAATCCCGATACGCTGACCCGGGCCGCCTGGTCCGCGCTGGAACAGGCCCAGCGGATGATCGGCGCCCGGCGGCTGCTGGAGGCGCTGCCGCCGCATTTTGGCGGGCTGCGCCTGGAAGCCGTTGCACCGCAGGCAATTCTGCGGCTGATTGAAGAAGCGCCGAAGGAGAAAATCTGCGTTGTTTTCAGCGGCGATACCGGGTTTTACAGCGGCGCGAAAAAAGTGACCGCTCTTTTGCAGGAAAAGGGCTATGAGGTGAAAATCCACTGCGGCGTCAGCACGGTCCAGTATCTGGCAGCGCAGCTGGGCCGTTCCTGGCAGGATGTCCGCCTGGTCAGCGCCCATGGCGTGGACTGCGATGTGGTAGGGCAGGTTTTATGCGGGGAAGAAACTTTTTTTCTCACCGGCGGGGACATAACGCCGCAGACCATTATCCACCGCCTGTGCGCCGCCGGATTGGGCGGCGCGCAGGTGACGGTGGGAGAGGCGCTGTCCTATCCGGATGAACGGATTATCACCCAGCCGGCGCAGGCGCTTTTGGAACAGACCTTTGCGCCGCTCAGCGCCGTCTGGGTGCGCCGTCCGGCGCTCGATGCACCCGTCGGCTTTGGATTGGCTGATGAGCAGTTTTTACGCGGCGAGGTGCCCATGACCAAGCAGGAGGTGCGGGCGGCGATTTTGGGAAAGCTGTCAGTCCGGCCGGGGGAAACGGTTTACGACGTGGGTGCGGGAACCGGGTCGGTCGGCATAGAGCTGGCGCGGCTTTCTCCGCTGGTTCGGGTTTATGCCATTGAAAACGCGCCGCAGGCGCTGGATCTGATCGAACAAAACAGGGGGCGCTTTGGGGTTTATAACTTGACGGTTGTGCCGGGGACGGCGCCGGATATCTTTGACGAACAGGATCTGCCGGTACCGGATGCTGTTTTTATCGGGGGCAGCAAAGGCCGGATGGGGGATATTATCCGGACGGTGTGCCAGAAAAATCCGTCTGTCCGCCTTTTGGTCAGCGCGATTGCACTGGAAACGCTGCAGCAGACCCTGGATGCCTGCAAGCAGGAAGGGCTGACGCAGATACAGGTGACGCAGATCGCAGTCAGCCGAACCCGGCCGGCCGGGCAGCTTCACCTGCTGATGGCTCAAAATCCGGTTTTTTTGATACAGGCTTCGCGATAAAAAAGGTTTTGGCGGCGCTGACCGATAAGGCAGCGCCGCCGTTTTTTGTATCTGCCAAGCGGCAGACAAGACACGTAAGGATCAAACCGGGCACAGAGAGAGGCCCGGTTTGTCGAAAAGAAAAGTCGGTTTGCTCCATCTTGGAATATTTGAAAAACGCATGTGGCATTTTCCTTTTGGCGAGAAGCCGGTATTTTTTCAGGCGGGCGGAACCTACGTCGAAAATCCTTTTGTCAGATCGTTTTATCCAAAGGACCCGTCTTTTGGCGAGAGTGAAAACGGCAGAAGGAGAGGATAGAATGCATAAAATTTTGATGGTTGAGGATGACACTGCGATTCGGGGTGCGCTGGGCCGACATCTTTCCCGATGGGGCTATCAAGTGCAGGCAGCGGAAAATTTTCAGAATATCCTGGAGCAGTTTGAGGAATTCCAGCCTCACTTGGTGCTGTTGGATATCTCCCTGCCCTTTTTTGACGGATACTACTGGTGCCGCCAGATCCGGCGTGCCAGCCAAACGCCGATTATATTTTTATCTTCGGCCGGAGACGATATGAATTTGGTTATGGCCATTCAGTTGGGAGCGGATGATTTCATTCCGAAACCTTTCCGCATAGAGGTAGTGCTTGCAAAAATTCAGGCGCTTCTGCGCCGCACCTATTCCTTTGGCGCGCGGCAAAGCCTTGTGCGGTATGCAGATGTCTCCTTAAATCCCTGCGACGGGAAGGTTTGGCGGGAAGACGCTTTCATAGAATTGACCCGGAATGAAAGCCGCATTTTGCAAATTTTGATGGAAGCCCGGGGCGGGGCCGTCACAAGAGAGAGCATCATCAAAAGCCTTTGGGAAGACGAAAGCTTTATTGATGACAACACGCTTACGGTCAATGTGGCCAGGCTGCGAAAAAAGCTGGAGCAGCTGGGACTTCCGTCTTTTATCAAAACCCGAAAAGGGGTCGGCTATTTTGTGAGGGCAGAGCTGTGAGGCGGCGGGATTTGGTTTCAGGTTATTGTGCCAGCCGCGGCGGATGGATGGTTTTGGCTATGTGTCAGGCTTTTTTGCTGCCGTTGGTGTGCTGGCTGTATGGGCTGCCGCTGCGGCCGGTTTTCTATGCTTTGATTTTGATGGGCAGTGTCTTACTGCTTTTTATCGCGTTGGATTTTTGGCGCTTTGCCGGCCGGATCCGAAACCTGGAAGCAAAAAAGGCGCAGGCGCCGTTTGGAGCCTGGGACTATCCCGCCCATGGGCCGGAGGAAATGCTGTTTGCCGAAATCATCGAAAAAATAAAATCCGATTATCAGAATATGGAGCAGCGCCAAAAGAGGGAAAAGGCGGTGGCAGCCCAGTATTACGCGCTTTGGTCGCACCAGGCCAAAACGCCGCTGGCGGCAATCCAGCTGCTTTTGCAGGAGGAACATCCGGACCGAAACGCGCTGGAGCAGTCTGTGTTTCAGGCGCAGCAGTATGTAGACATGGCGCTGCAATACCAGCGGCTGAACGATTCTGCCAACGATTTGCTGCTGCGCCGGTGCGTGCTGGAGGAAATTGTCAAGCAGGCGGTGAAAGAGGTTTCAATCCTTTTTATTCATAAAAAGATCAGGCTGGTTCTGGGCAGCCTGCAAGAAGAGGTCCTGACCGATTCCAAATGGCTGCAATTCGTCATCAGCCAGCTTTTAACCAATGCGGTGAAATATACGTCATCAGGCAGCGTGTTTGTCTGGTATGAGGGGACGACACTGTATATCCGCGACACGGGAATCGGCATCCGGCAGGAGGATTTGCCGCGGATTTTTGAATGGGGCTATACCGGCTGCAACGGACACATGCAGTCCCAATCCACCGGAATCGGGTTGAATTTGTGCAAAAGGGCGCTGACGATGCTGGGGCACACCATTGCAATCCGGTCACAGCCGGGGTGCGGCACAACGGTAGAGATCGGACTTGCCCGGCAGGAGCTGGAAACGGAGTAAAACCGATTCTTACAAAACTGTAAGGGAAAACCGGCAAAATGTAAGCCGGTTCGATGGAAGGGAAAAAGCGATTTGCTTATACTGAAAGGGCAAAAAAGAAACAGGGGGTTTTGACATGACGATTTTAGAGGTTCAGAACGTGAAAAAAATCTACACCACCCGTTTTGGAGGGAATCAGGTGCAGGCCCTGACCGACGTAAACTTTACAGTGGAGGAAGGGGAATATGTGGCGATCATGGGGGAATCCGGTTCTGGCAAAACCACGCTGCTTAATATCCTGGCGGCGCTGGACAAGCCCACCGGCGGGCAGGTGCTGCTCGCAGGCAAGGACACTGTCCGCATCCCAGACGGACAGATGGCTGCATTCCGGCGGGATAACCTGGGGTTTGTGTTTCAGGATTTTAATTTGCTGGATACCTTTTCCATCCGGGACAACATCCTGCTGCCGCTGGTGCTGGCGCGAAAGAGCTATCCGGAGATGGCCCGCCGGCTGACGCCCGTCGCGCAAAAACTGGGGATTTCCGATCTGCTGGACAAATTTCCATACGAAGTGTCCGGCGGGCAAAAGCAGCGGACAGCGGTGGCGCGGGCGCTGATTACAACCCCCAAGCTGGTGTTGGCCGACGAACCCACCGGCGCGCTGGATTCCAAAGCAACCGACAGCCTTCTGCGGCTTTTTGAGCAGATTAACGCCGAAGGACAGACGATTCTGATGGTGACCCATTCCGCCCGGGCAGCCAGCCATGCCGGTCGGGTTTTATTTATAAAAGACGGCGTGGTGTACCATCAGCTGCGCAGGGGTGCGATGAATAACGAAGAATTGTATAGTAAAATTTCCGAAACCCTCACAGTCCTGGCGACGGGAGGGAAAGAGAATGCGTAGAAACTTCAATATCCGCATGGCGCTGACCAATATCAAAAACAATCAAAACATCTATCTGCCGTATTTTATGGCCGCGTCGCTGATTGTCATGCTGTTTTACAGTCTGCGTTCCGTGTCGTTTATGGTGGCGAACAGCACCGCCGCAGGCGGCGGTACCATGAGCGCTATGCTGCAGATGAGCTCCTGGATCTGCGGTATCCTTTCCCTGGTGATTTTGTTTTATGTGAACAGCTTTATTATGAAGCGGCGCAAAAAAGAGTTTGGCCTTTACAGCATTCTGGGTATGGAAAAACGCCATATCGCGCTGGTAATGGCGTGGGAGGTGCTGATCACCGGCGCCATCGGCATTTTCTGCGGTATTGTGCTGGGGGCGCTGTTCAGCCAGCTTTTGTTTTTGCTTTTGCTCAAGATCGTCGGCTTGCCGGTGGCGCTGGAATTTGTGATTCCTTTTCAAGAGGCGGCGGCAACATTTGTACTGTTCGGCATTGGCTTTTTGATTTTACTGGGTTATGATGTCATAAGCGTCTGCCGCACCGATCCCATCGCGTTGCTGCGCAGCGAAAAAGAGGGGGAACGGGAACCGAGGACAAAATGGCCCCTGGCGGCTTTGGGCTTTGTCACGCTGGGCGCAGGATATTGGCTGGCGCTGACGGTCAAAACCCCGTCCGATGCGCTGACGGTTTTCTTTCCGGCGGTGCTTTTGGTCATCATTGGCACTTATTGCTTATTTGTAGCAGGCAGCATTCTGATTTTAAAACTGCTGCGCCGAAACAAAAACTTTTACTATCAGCCGAAAAATTTTATTTCTGTTTCCGGTATGATGTACCGCATGAAACAAAATGCTGTGGGCCTTTCCAATATCTGTATTCTTTCCACCTGTGTCCTGGTCACCCTTTCCTCTACTGTCAGCCTGTTTATTGGCGAGGAGGACATTTTACGCGCCCGCTATCCAAGGCAGATCATAACCAGCTGTGTGGTGGAGACCCGCCAAAGCGGCGAACAGTTGGTGCAGGCCTCCCGCCGCCATGCAAAAGACTATGGGATATCGGTCCAAAACGATGTGGGCTATGCCAATTTCAATTATCCGGCCCGCTGTGAAAACGGGGAGTTTTCGGCGTCGGACGGCGGGGATGCGCTGTATGAACTGGACGCCATTTCCTTGGCGGATTACAACCGCATCATGGGCACCCAGCTGCAGCTGTCCGGGCAGCAGGTGCTGGTGGCTTTGTCTGAAATGCAGCTGGATCAAGAGGAAATAACGCTGGAAGGGGTCTCTTACCACATCCGCGAAAAAATAGAAATGCCGGCGTTTCTCAGCCGCTTCAGCGGTTATCCGGGGGCGCTGATCGTGCTGCCGGATTACTCTCATCTGGAGGATTTGGTGCGGCGCGTCAATGAGGCGTTTGCCGGACGGGCCAGCTGCAATCTGATGTATTATTACAGCTACGATTTGTCCGCAGAGCCGCCGCAGGCGTATTACGACACGCTGCGGGAGGATCTTTTGCAAACCGTAGACCGCCTGGCGCAGACCGGCAGCGCCGATATGGCCCGGGAAGATTTTTATCAGTTGTATGGCAGCTTGCTGTTCGTAGGGATTTTCTTTATTTCCCTGTTTTTGATTGCAACGGTGTTGATTATCTATTATAAGCAGATTACCGAAGGCTTTGACGACCGTGGCCGTTTTGACATTTTACGCAAGGTTGGTATGAGCGACCGGGAAGTGCGCAGTACCATTAACAAACAGGTTCTCATGGTCTTTTTCCTTCCGTTGGGTATGGCGGTCGTTCATATTTCAGTGGCGTTTCCGGTTCTGTGCAAGCTGCTGCTCGCTTTTCAAATGGCAAACAAACCGCTGTTTTTCGGGTGTACCGTTTGCGCCGTTTTCCTTTTTGCACTGCTGTATTATGCCGTTTATCACGTAACCTCCAAAACTTATTACCGCATCGTGCAGGCGAAATGACGGTGCTCCCTCTGCCCGTGGAACCAGGCAGTTTGTCCAGCCTTTTCCCAATCAAAGACAAAGAACGCCGTTTTTTGCGGCGTCCTTTGTCTTTTCCGCCGTACAAAGCAGAGAAAAACATCTTCTGCTGCCGGATAAGCGGTTTTAGATGGCTGGCCGGTGTTTTGCCATTTGCTCACCAGTCTGTGTCAGCGCTCTGATTTTGGTGTATCCGCAAAAGAATCTTACGGATTTCGGTCATGTTTTGGTAAGCGGTTTGATATTGCAGCGGATTCAATTCTCCCAGCGAATAGGATAAAGTGAACCGTTTCTGCATCTCGTCCAAAGCGGAACAGAGAAGCTGCGTCCCGGCGGAAAAAGGACGGTCGGCTTCTTCATTGGCCTCTGGATAAGATTCGGACAAGCTCATCAAAAAGAATCACTCCCTTTTTCTGGTCCTCGATGGATAAACGCTCGAACCGATCCAAAGAACCCAGAAGCATCTGCGCCATATACAAATCAGAAGCGTCATAGCAATCGGAAAGCAGGGAGAGCGGATTGACATGCAGCCTGTCGGCAATCTGTTGGACGGTGTCCAGCGTTGGATTGGCCTTGCAGGATTCGATATCCTGCAAAGTTGTTTTGCCAATTGAGAGCTCTTCGGCAAAATCGACCAGAGATTTTTGTTCCAGAGACCGGTAAACCTTCAGCGTTTCAGACAAATTTCTCTTTATATTCAAGAAATCTCCTCCTTTATTTCACGATAAAGGGAGAGACCGAAACAAGCAATGCCGAGATACAGGTTTTTAACGCCAACATATTGGTGAATGATAAGATGGAATATTTACCCTGAAATATTACGAAAAAAGGGGAAAAACACTACATTTTTACGAAAAACCGATGATTTACTCCTGTTTTGCCCGGCAAAGCCTCCGCCTGTTGTCCACCGGGGACGGCCGGAAAGGGGAAAAGGAGGGCGTGCTGCAAGAAGGAAGCGGAAGAATATCCGGTTTGAAAGAAAAGAGAAGTCGGAATTTCTGAAATAAAACAGAGCAATCCCACACCATGACGTAAAAATGCAGATGTTTTGACGGATTTTTCCATCTATGCTATACTGAAAATAAATGTTACCGTGAAATGCAGTGGAAATGAGGGATGGAGAATGGCCTGGAAAAAAATTTTTGCGCTGATGGCAGCTTTTCTGCTTTTTTGCTGTGCCTGCGGGGAAAAAACGCCTGTGTCCGATCCGGCTTTGCAAAAACAGCAGCAGGCGCTGCGGATCTTTTGCCCCGAGGAAGAGTATACCGATTTGTCAGACGCGCTGGCCGCGTTCCGCAGTAAAAATCCTCAGCTTACAGTGGATCTTGTGCGGTTTGATTCGGTGCAGGAAATGGAGGATCAGCTGGTGGCGCAGCTCAATACCGGCAGCGGGCCGGATATTGTGATTTTCAACCATTCCACCGGCCTGGACGTGCGAAAAATGGCCCGGTCCGGAGCGTTTCTGGATTTGGAGCCCTATCTGCAGGCGGACGCCTCCTACCGGCCGGAGGACTATTTGCCGGCGGCGATAGCTTGCTGCCGGTTCGACCAAAAGCAGTATCTGCTGCCTGTCGGCCTTATGCTGATGCTCAATGAGCATACCCGGCAAACGGCGCAGGAACAGGGAATCGTTCAGGGAAAAACCTCCTTGGATGACTATTACACCATGCTGGATACTTATGAAAAAGCCCACCGGGATGAGGCGGGCGTCATTGCCTTTTTCCGGTGCTGGATTGATTATATGGACGGCATAGGTTTTTCGCCGGCCCATCAGATGCTGGCTCTGTGCGGTGTAGACCCGGACGAAATCGACGATTCGGACTCGTCCCGGGAGCGGGTACGCCGGGCTGTGGATTGGTTCGGCCTCATCCGGCGCCAGGACGAGAAGCTGCGGTCCGCTTCGGATGATGTGCTGCAGTATGACCGGAGTTTTACCTATTCTTACAGCACCCACGACCCGGTGATGACCTACTTTATCCGGCGGGTTACCGACCGGGAACTTTATAACGGAGAGGCGCTTTCCTGGTTTATGCCGCCTTCTGCCGACGATCCGGAACAGCTCTCCGGGCTGTTGGCGCTGTTTGGCGCAGTGACCAAGGATGCGGCTCATCCCCAAGAGGCGTATGATTTTCTGCGGATGGTGATGGATTGCTACGATCATGTCACACAGCCCGCTGTGAATCCCATGTGGTACACGCCTGCCTGCCGGGCCAATATCGTTTCGTCCATCGAATATTTTTCCGGGCAGGCGCGCATCTCGTCCAGCGGGGAAACGATTCCGGCTTTGACGGCGGAAGAGGGCAGCTTTTTGCTGGAATGCTATGATGCGGTTCATTCGGTTTGGCTGCCAGCCCCCAAGCTCGTGGGATTTTTAGAGAGTGAATTTGCCCCTTATTGGCAGGGCGAATCGGATTTTGAGGGTTGTTATCAAAGCTTTCTTGGCAAACTGCGTTTGTACCGGGAGGAATAATGGAGAAAACAGGGCCGGGATTTTTTCATCCCGGCCCTGTTTTTGGGTTCAGCGCGTAACCCGGATTTGCAGCTCGGTAACGAATTCCTCTTCTTTTCGGGTGTAGCGGTTGTCGATATGGTACAGCTCCAGCAGGGCCCCTATGGCGTGCATTCCCTGCGCATGAATTTCTTCCAGCAGCCGGCGGGCGTGGGATGGCGCGGCGCGGTAACTGCCGGTGTATACCAGGCAGGCATATTCCCCCTCCGGCAGCAGCAGGTCGTATTCTCCTGCGTCCTGTTCCAGCAGGAAAAAGACCGAATGATAGTGGCCGAATCGTCCTGCGCGGACTTCTTCCAGCCGCATCCCGGCGCCGATGGCCTGCCCGCCCAGATCCCGGATGGTATCCGCGTGGCGGTTATGCAGTTTTTTTATGGCAAAGTCCACCTCCTCGTCGCGGGAGATGTCGGTGTTAAACAAAAGGCAAGGGCGTTCGGAGATGGACCGGACAGAGATTTCGCCGGCGGGCAGGGCGGCGTGTTCTTTCAAATGCTTTTGCCGTTCGGAAATGGCCCGGTCAATTTGGCAAAGCTGCTGGATTCGCTGCCGGACCAGGCCCTGCTCCTCTGCGAGCAGGGCCTGGGTGTTGCTGATGTTCAAATCGTCCAGATAGGCGCTGATCCGATCGGTGGAAAAACCAAGCTGCCGCAGGTCCCGGATGATGGTCAGCCGGTAAATGTCCCGCAGGCTGTAAAGGCGGTATCCATTTTCGCCGCGGCGCGGCTGGATCAGGCCAAGGCGCTCATAATAGCGAAGGGTATCGGTGCCGACGCCGTACAGTCTGGCCAGCTCCTTGATCATATATTCGTTTTTCATCGAATCCTCCATTTGGTAACAGGAATCCAGCCGGGGAATCCTCCCAAGATGTTTGGGGGGAAACGGCGGATTGAAAGAATGCTTGACATTGGTATTATACCAACCTTTATACTAAATGTCATCGGGGAAAAATCGACCATTTATTGCAAAAGACAAGACAAGGAGTTTGTTAAAAATGAGTTTTCGCAACCAAACAAGGCGCTGGAACAGGCAGATGCTGTCTTGGATTTCGCCAAAGCAGCTGGCGCTGCTGCTGTTGGGAACGGCGATCCTCTCCTTTGGGATGCATAATATCCACCGGCGGGTGGGTATTACCGAGGGAGGCGTTTTGGGCATGGTGCTGCTGTTGGATCACCAGCTTTCGCTTCCCCCATGGCTGATGACGCCGGTTTTGGATATCATCTGTTATTTGCTGGGCCTGCACTTTCTGGGATGGGATTTCATCAAGCTTTCCGCAGTGGCCTCTTTGGGAATGTCCGCTTTTTTCCGGCTATGGGAGCAGTTTGCGCCAATGCTGCCGGATCTTTCGGCATATCCGTTGGCAGCGGCTTTGCTGGGCGGCCTTTTTGTGGGAATCGGTGTAGGACTAGTGGTCCGCCAAGGCGGGTCCAGCGGCGGCGACGACGCGCTGGCACTGGTGATTTCCAAGCTAAGCCGGTGCCGGCTGTCCAGAGCGTATTTGGTAACGGACCTGTCGGTACTGCTGCTTTCTTTGACCTATATCCCGTTTCAGCGGATTGCTTATTCTCTGGTGACGGTAACGGTCTCTTCCCTGCTGATTGATTGGATTCAAAATCTGGGCCGTAAAAAGCCCGGAGAGGACGCGGCGGCCGCCGGTGAGGCGCAGCCGTTGCAGTCGTAGATTCTGCCGGATTATTTAAGACCAGGCAGGCTGTTGATACAGCCTGCCTTTTTTGCTCTGTTTTAAGGGGCGTGTTCGATATTTCGCCGGTAAACCTTATATTTTTTGCTTATGAATAAAGTGTAAATTTCTGCAAACAGGCGGCTTTTTTAAGTTTCGTTTAAAGTTCGTTTTGTAAAATTCCTGTAAAACAAGTCAGGGAAGGAGGAATCTGACCAATGCAAAAGGCACAGGGTTTTCGCCATGAGTTAAAATATGGAATCGATCCGTTTTCCTATTTGGTTCTGCGTCAGCGGCTGTCGACTGTTATGCGCCGGGATTCCCATGCTGGAACGGACGGACGCTACCAGATTGTCAGCCTGTATTTTGACAACTGCTGCGATAAGGCGCTGCGGGAAAAACAGGATGGGATCAACCGCCGGGAAAAGTTCCGGCTGCGCCGCTATAATGATGATTGCTCGGCACTTTTTTTGGAAAAAAAGCAGAAGGTCAATGGGTTATGCCTGAAAACTGGCTGCAGGATACCGCAGGATGTCTGTATCAGGCTGCTCTCGGGGGAACCGGACTGGCTGCCGCCTGACGGACATCCGCTTTTGCAGGAACTGGACTTTCAGATGAAAAGCCAGCTACTGCGCCCCAAAACGCTGGTGCGTTATCTGCGGGAGCCGTATGTTTATGAAGCGGGCAATGTGCGCATTACCTTTGACATGGCGCTCCAAAGCGGATTGGCCGGTATCGGATTTCTGGATCCGAAAGCAGTTTTTGTGCCGGCCATAGAGCCGGGACGCATGGTACTGGAGGTGAAATACGACGCGTTTTTGCCGTCTTTCATCGCCGATGCCCTGCAAATCGGCCATATCCGGACAGGCGCGTTTTCCAAATACGCCGTCTGCCGGAAATTTGAATAATGGGAGAATAGGATCATGAGTTTTAATGATATTTTTAAGTCCAGCTTTTTGGAGAGCATCACAGAATTTTCACTTTTAGATACTCTCATTGGATTGGTTTTTGCCCTGGTAGTGGGTTTATTCATTTTTCTGATTTATCAAAAAACGCTGACTGGTGTGATGTATTCCTCCGGCCTGGCACTGACGCTGGTGGGTATGACGATGGTGACAACGCTGGTTATTATGGCGGTCACTTCCAATGTGGTACTTTCCCTCGGTATGGTCGGCGCCTTATCCATTGTGCGTTTTCGCGCGGCAATCAAGGAGCCGGTGGAAATTTGTGTTTACTGTATTTATAGAAA
>JABLTO010116525.1_pt1 | contig 22825 bp, 29 predicted proteins | sample 7160091 | NCBI WGS metagenome assembly JABLTO01 (sample SAMN14651225, study PRJNA627086) | human gut metagenome | isolation source: feces | host: Homo sapiens
AGTGCATTAAGTTAATATGTGTGCGTAGCTCAGCTGGATAGAGCACTTGGCTACGGACCAAGGTGTCGGGAGTTCGAATCTTCTCGCGCACGTATTGAAAGAGTTCTCAGTTTTGAGAACTCTTTTTTTAACGGAGGAATTATGCTTACATATAATTTAACACAGCGTAAGGATGAATCAAAATATTATTACATATACAAAAGTATTCGAAGAGATATAGAGGGAGGCACTCTCAAAAAAGGAGAAAAACTGCCATCCAAAAGAAGTCTTGCGGAACATCTTGGAGTAAGTCTTATTACGATAGAGAATGCATATCAAATGCTAAAAGATGAAGGATATATTGAACCGCGGGAACGAAGTGGTTATTATGTATGTGAAATTCATGCAACGATCTCAGAAGCTGCAGGGAGTGAGAGACAGCTTCATATGTTGCCGGAACAAATCGAGTATATTGAGGATGGGAGATTGCCGGATACGGCATTAAATACGTTTCCATATTCATTATATTTCAAGACAGTAAGAAGTGTTATAACACAGTATGGAGAGGAATTATTACATCGTTCGCCAAATGAAGGGTGTGCTATTTTGAGAAATAGTATTGCATCCTATCTGTTGCGTTATCGTGGGGTTTTTGCACAACCGGAACAGATTATTATTGGTTCCGGAGCAGAACATCTATATGGCACTGTGGTTCGGCTTTTGGGGAGTGACCGGATCTATGGTATTGAAGATCCGTCATACCACCAGATTCAAAAGGTATATGAAGGAACAGGGGCAGCTTGTGATCTACTTCAAATGGATGAAAATGGTATTAAGACAGAACTGTTACAGAGTACGTCTGCAAGTGTACTTCATGTAACGCCTTTTCACAGTTATCCTTCCGGAGTTACGGCTCCGATTGCAAAACGTTATGAATATCTGGCGTGGGCGGGAAGAGAAAATCGTTATATTGTAGAAGACGATTTTGACAGTGAATTTTTTATGCCGGGTAAGCCAATAGAGACACTGTTTATGTTGGATAGTAGCCATTCTGTAATTTATATTAATACTTTTTCGAAAAGCCTTTCACCCTCAATTCGTATGGGCTATATGATTTTGCCACAGCGCTTATTAAAGCGTTATCATGAGACCTCAGGTGGGTTTTCATGTACAGTACCGGTGTTGGAACAATATGCACTTGCGGAATTTATTAATAAGGGTTATTTTGAGCAGCATTTAAATCGTGTGCGTAGACAACGTAAAATGTAAGAATGGAATTATACAGATGAAATTATAGGAAAAATTATAAGACAAAATTTAAAGCAGTATAAAATGATAAAGATAAAATAGTAGGTGTCAGGCAGAAAAAGCAGTTTCCGAGAGAGGAGACTGCTTTTTATAGTATACGAAATTCTTTTGGAATTCTTTATACGGCAAAATTTTGTAAATTAACATTGACAATCATCTGTATATGGTGTATATATAACACATAAACAGTTAACTGTAGCAGAAAAAGAAAAAAGTAAAAAGGTGGTTAGATGAAAATATTACAAAATTCTGGTGAGCCGATTTATCAGCAGATTGCAAATCAGTTTCGGGCAGATATTTTGGCTGGGAAGTTTGCACAGGGCGAGTATCTGCCTTCCATTCGAGGATTGGCGAAGGACTTGAAAATCAGTGTGATCACAACAATGAAAGCCTATGAGCAATTGGCAGAAGAAGGGTTAGTTACCGCGGTTCAGGGAAAAGGTTTTTATGTGAATGCACAGGACAGTGAGATGCTAAAAGAGCAGCATTTGCGTAAAGTGGAGGAATCACTGACAGCTGCGATTGCTGCAGCTAAGATTGCTGGCATGAGCAATACAGAACTGGTAGATACACTGCAGACGTTACTTTCCATGGATGAACTGTAGGAATTGTGAAAACAGAGTGGAGAAAAAGAAAGTAAATAAAAAGAGAGTAGAAACAAAGAAATAAATAATAAGAAAGAAAAAAGATTAAATAAAGAGGAGATTGAGATGGATCTGAATTATGCAATTGTAGGAGACAATATTTACAAGAAATATAAGGGATTTACATTAGATATTCCACAGTTAACGATTCCGCAGGGATTTGCAACGGCATTGATTGGAGAGAATGGTGCTGGCAAGACAACTTTGATGAACATTCTTGCGGGCATCCGATTGGATTATAAAGGTGAACTTCGTTATTTTGGAGCGTACAGTGACAAGGACAGGGAAAATAAACCGGAAGTAAAAGAACAGATTGGATATACCGGACCGGGAAGTTATTACCTTCCACAGTGGAAGATCAAACAGGTCGAATCGGTCAGTGAACTTTTGTTTTCGAATTTCCATAAAGAGCGCTTTGAACATTGGCTGAATGAGCTATCAGTAGGAGCCGACAGCAATTATTTAGGCAAGAAAGTAAATTCGCTGTCGGATGGTAATCGTATGAAACTTATGATTGCCGGAGTTCTGGCAAGAGATACAAAGATGCTCCTGATGGATGAACCGGCATCACCGTTAGATCCTTTGATGAGAGATCGTCTGTGCGATCTGATTCGTGAGTATCTTCTCGAAGAGGAGGGAAAGCGCACCGTATTTTTCTCGACACATAATATTGCAGACATGGAAAATGTTACAGATTATGCAATTATCATGTCACATGGACAGATTGCGGAAGCTGGTTTTGTGGAAGATCTGAAAGAAAAATATGTCATGGTAAAAGGTGAGGTAAAGGATCTGGCTTGTGCACAGAAGGTATTATATAGCATTCATTCTACGAAGTATGGTTATGAAGGTATCTGCCTGTCAGAAAAGTTAGATGAACTGGCAGGATGTGATATTTCAGTTGAGAAGGCAAGTTTGTCACAGATCAGTGTTGCGATTATGAAGCATTTCGCATCCAATGCAAAGTAGGAGGATGTTATGAAAAAGATATGGAAAAGTTACGGGGTATTTACACCGACAGCTTATAAAATCTTTGGTCTTGCAGTGATACCATGCATCATCCTGGGACTGATTGAATTGTTTGTTTATGCAAATTTATTTAGTGCTGGTATTTCCGTCATTTTATTTTTTGTTTATGTTGTCTGGTATGAGGTGCTTGTAGATTATTGGATTTTTGGTGGGATTTGTGAAAAAAGCACCAGGAGTATGGAATACTTAAAAACATCTCTGAGAGGAGAAAGTACTCTGGCTGCAGGGATGACAGGAGATTGCATCCGCAGAGGTGTGTATATGTTAGTTCCTGGTTTTTTGCTTTTGGTACAGAAAGGAAGCTGGCATTATTTGCTCGTACTGTTGATTGCAGAATTTGTTATTTGTCTCACACTTGTTATTATCCGGCATTGGAATTATGGTGTAATGATGCAGTTAGCAATCGGTGGTGTGTCAGGCATCATTTATGCGATATTGTATGGCAGCTGCAGTTATCTGATGGATTGCGCAGGAAAGCGGGATTTGATTTTGAAAATTATGGTCGTAATATTTGTAATTGCGAACGTGATTATCAATGTGTTTATAGTAAAACATACTGTGAAATGTTTGAGAGGAAGTTATTATGAAAAAGAAAATAAGTGATCTGTTTTGTTTAATGAAATGTGGACTGAGTTTTAAATCACAGGTGGCATTTGGAATTTTGTTTTTGATACTGGGATCTGTATGGGAAGTGTTTCCAATACTTGGAGAAGTAAATATGATAGACATGGGAAGTGTATTTTTGTTTTGCGCAGTTATGTTCCCGACACAGATGCTGATTTCGCTGGATATATCAGAAATGGTACAGACATCACCGTATAAGAAAGCATTGCAGACTTCCATACCCGCAAAAATTTCAGCCTGTGGCGGATTACTTATGCTGGCATGGGCAACCTTATTGAAAGGAATTGCATATGCAACCGGTAACATTTCAGGAAATCTTGGATGGCAATTATTACAGATTGGTATATGGATGTTCTTCTTGATGATTTTTAATGGTGTCTGCTATAAATTCTTTATCATATCTTTGATTATTATGTATAGTCTGATGTTTGGACTTGGGATGTCTGCCGGAATGGCATCATTCGGAAAAGGTGGTATGATGAGCGGAATGGTTCAGATTCATCCAGTACTGGCGGTGGTATTGGATATCGGATTGATTCTGTTGGGAGCATTGGCAGAATATGGAATCGCATCATTGTTTTACAAATTTCCATTATCTAAGTCTGCATTTGGTGCTGCGATGAAAAGAAACTCTTAATAATAAAAGGTAAAAGGCTCAGTCATGTGACTGAGCCTTTTGAGGGGAGTATAAATAATTAATAAGAGGTATAACATTGAAAAGATAAAGATCTTTTCGTGAATAATTATAATAGATTGATTTATAAAAAGCAATCAAAACAATGTATAATTTTTTAGAAGTTTGAGACACTATTTTTGTAACAAATCAATACAATGTGGAGGGAAAATGGAACGGGAACGTTCCCGGCAATTTTCCTGAAAGCACGATCAGGAGGTACAGTATGGCTTACAACAGCAGTAACAAAAGTGGTGTTTCAAACAGCACAAACGATGCAAAGAACGTGAATGGAAGCAATAGGAGTGAAAACCAGTATTCCAACAAGACAAGCAATAAGACAAGTAACCGCACAAGCGATAAAACAAGCGACAAGACAAGCAATAAGAGTACAAATCAGACAAGCAATAAGTCAGACAACAAGATGACAAACAGAACAACCGATTCTGCAGAAAATCGTAATTATTAGTACGTTTTTGGCATAGTTGCATATGATAGTAGTAAACAGATGATAGAGATATCCTCTATCATCTGTTTTTCTATTTGTTTCTAATTATAGAAATATAATATATAGGAAAAAAGACCTAGAAAATTATGCACGAAAAATGCATAATTAGTACCATAGGACTATATATAAAAGACCATTGTTCATGGAAAACCAAAAATTCAGGAGGCTGGTTATGGATTTTACGATTGTGTATGCATCAGAACTGATGGACCGGATAAGAAAAGGCAATGCGTTACTCGTTGATATACGGGAGAAAGAAGATTACGCAAAAGGACACTGGCCGGGGGCTGTCAATTATCCATATGATGACATTAGCCGGGGAAAACGTTATTTGCCAAAGGGACGTAAACTTATTTTGTATTGTGAACACGGTGGTGGAAGTATGCAGATGGCGCGTATGCTGGGGCAGGAAGGCTATCAGGTGGCAACTGTTGTGGGAGGTTATGAAGCAATGAAAAAAGTTCAGGAAAACTATTTCAAAAATCGTCGGAATGTGTAACAATAGAAGAGACTGAAGTACTATAATATAAAAGAAAATTTTGGAAGTTACATAGAGGAAAGAAAACTTATGAATACGTATGAATTAGTGGTGCCATGCCATTTTGGACTGGAGGCCGTTACAAAGAGAGAAATATATGATCTGGGATATGAAATTACAAAGGTAGAAGATGGACGAATCACTTTCGAAGGAGATGCCGAGGCAATCTGCCGGGCCAATATCTTTCTGCGCAGTGCTGAGCGTGTACTTTTGCAGGTGGGGCGTTTTCATGCCACGACATTTGATGAGCTTTTTGAGGGGATTAAGGCATTGCCTTGGGAGGAGTATATTCCAAAGGACGGAAAGTTCTGGGTGACGAAAGCATCTTCCATCAAAAGCAAGCTTTTTAGTCCTTCGGATATACAGTCCATTGCAAAGAAGGCAATGGTGGAGCGTATGAAGCGTTCCTATCATCTGGATTGGTTTCCGGAGGATGGAGCGGCATATCCGGTGCGCATTTTTCTGATGAAGGATGAGGTGATGGTGACATTGGATACATCCGGCGATTCTCTGCACAAGAGAGGATACCGTCTGCTCACAAGTAAGGCGCCTTTGACTGAAACACTGGCAGCAGCACTGATTATGCTGACACCATGGAAAAAGGACCGTATTCTTGTAGATCCGTTTTGTGGAAGTGGAACATTTCCAATCGAGGCAGCGATGATGGCGGCGAATATTGCACCGGGAATGAACCGTACGTTTACAGCAGAGAAGTGGACGAATCTGATTTCGCGTCAGTTGTGGTACGATACCGTTGAAGAAGCGCAGGAACTGGTAAACACAGATATTGAGGTGGATATTCAGGGATATGACATCGATGGAGAAGTCGTCAAGGCGGCAAGAGAAAATGCAAAACGTGCGGGTGTAGATCATCTGATCCATTTTCAGCAGCGCGCAGTGGCAGATCTTCATCATCCGAAGAAATACGGATTTATCATTACAAATCCTCCATATGGAGAGCGTCTGGAAGAGAAGGCGGATCTGCCGGAACTGTATACGCAGATTGGAAAAGCGTATGAGGGGTTGGATTCCTGGTCTATGTATATGATTACCAGTTATGAGGATACAGAGCGCTATATTGGACGGAAAGCGGACAAAAACCGCAAAATTTATAACGGTATGATCCGGACATATTTCTATCAGTTTTTGGGGCCGAAGCCGCCAAAGAGAACACAGAAAGAAAATAATTGACGAACATTGGATGACAGAGTGAGGTAGAAATGAAATATTCGAAACGATACATCGCTTTTACAGTGGTGATTTTGTTTGTTTTTTTGGTTAAGTTTCACGTTTTGGGTGTGGATAATGCCAGTGTGGGACGGTTTCGTGGAGGAACGCTTGAGGCAAAAGTGTGGAATCCGTTAGTGGCGAAAGATGTGAATTCAAATCAGGTAAAAGCCTTGATTGACAATCAGGAATACACTAGTGACCAGGTGGAACTTTACATGAATAAGGACCGTAATATCATGGTTCCGGTGTCCATGCTTCGTGATGCATTGAACTGCAGTGCACGTGTATACGATAACGACCGGCTTCTTGTGGAAAAGCACAATTTATCCGTGTCGTTATCGTTGGATGAAAAGAAGGCTTATGTTAACGGAGAAGATGAAAAAATTAAATCTGCGTTGACAAAGGTTGGAGGAAAATTGTATGTAAGTCTTAATGATTTATCCAATTTACTTGGGTATAAATGTGATTTTGATATTACAAAAAATACGGTTGTGGCGGCGGACACAGACACGAGCGCTTTGGTTCCGACCTATTTTGATCTGCGGGAAAAAGGCAGAGTGTCAAAGATTCGCAATCAGGGAACGTATGGAACCTGCTGGGCGTTTGCAGCGACGAGTGCACTTGAGTCTTCGCTTTTGCCGGAAGAGAAGTATTTGTTTTCTGTGGACAATATGAGTATGAGCAATTCTTTTCATGCGAACCAGTACGATGGCGGTGAATATACCATGGGTATGGCATATCTGGCAGCATGGCAGGGACCGGTTCTTGAAAAGGATGATCCGTATGGAGATGGTGTATCTGATGATACATTAAAGGCGGTTAAGCATGTGCAGGAAATGCAGATAATTGATGGTAAAGATTACGAGGGAATCAAAGAAGCGGTATTTAAATACGGTGGCGTGGAATCTTCTCTTTACAGCACGATAAGAAGCTCACAGGATAGCTCGGCTTATTATAACCGGGAAAATAGTGCGTACTGTTATATCGGTACGGAGAAACCAAATCACGATGTTGTGATTATTGGATGGGATGATAATTATCCGAGTTCTAATTTCAATACGCAGCTGGAGGGAGACGGCGCTTTTATTTGTCAGAACAGCTGGGGAAGTGATTTTGGAGAAGATGGCATTTTTTATGTCTCTTATTACGACACCAATATCGGCACCCACAATGTTGTATATACCAGAGTGGATGACACAGACAATTATGATAAAATTTACCAGAGTGATCTCTGTGGCTGGGTCGGCAATATGGGGTATGGCAGTGAACAGATTTATGGTGCCAACGTATTTCAGGCAAAAGGAAATGAAAAACTTTCTGCAGCATCTTTCTATGCAACAGGAGCTAATACGGAATATGAATTGTATGTAGTACACAATTTTAAAAATGGAAAATCTTTTGCAAATCGTGAGAAACTGGCATCCGGCATTGTGAAAAAGGCGGGATATTACACGGTTGATTTCGACGAGCAGCAGTTAAAAGCAGGGGAAAAATACGCGATTGTATTGTATGTGAAAACACCGGGATCGAAACATCCGCTGGCAATCGAGTATGATACGGGCGAGAGTATTCTACAGGGCGTGGATCTCGATGACGGCGAAGGATATATCAGCCTGAATGGAAAGAAATTTGTCAATGCGAAAGAAAAACGTGAGTGCAATCTTTGTATCAAGGCATTCACAAGGAACTAACAATGGATGAAAGAGTACTAAAGTGGATTACTATTATGATGTCGGTACTGACCGTAGTGGTGCTCATAGGATTGCAGGGGTTTCCGGATCTGCATGCAAAAGCGGTGATGGCGGCAGAACAGCAGGAGGAACTCAAAGGTGGAAGCCTGATCGCAACGGCAGCACCTGCACAGATCGTAAAAGAAGATGAAACTCTTCACGCACAACTGAAAATCGGACTACCGGCAGAACTGAAAAAAGAAGATGTTCAAATTGAAAACGATTATGTAACGCAGACGGTGTATATCCGGTTTCCGGGTGGAACAGAGGATTATTTCCAAAAATACAAGATCCGGGGCAGCAGTGATCATATCGCATCATTGTCTTATTATAAAGATGGTGAAGATGGGGTGATTGCCCTGACACTGGACAAGGTATATGAACTTTCGCAAAAATACAGAAAAGGCGGTCTTTACCTGGATTTCATAGACCCACATGATATTTATGATAAGGTGGTAGTTATTGATGCGGGGCATGGAAGCCGTGCAGCAGGTGCGGTCAAGCTGGGTGTGTCGGAAAAGGATATTGATCTGGACATCCTTTTACAATTAAAGAAATTGTTTGATGCATGCCCGGATAATATCGGTGTCTACTATACCCGGACCACAGACACGAACCCGACGCTGGATCAGCGCGTACAGCTGGCCAATAAGGCGGATGCGGATATTTTTATCAGTATCCACAATAATTCTTCGGCAACGGGCAATTTTACGCAGACAAGCGGTACACAGGTCATGTACAGTGAATCGGATGATTCGGAGTTGTCGAGCAAAAAGCTGGCGAAAATTTGTCTGAATGCGGTCTCAAAGAGTTTTGACAGTTATAATCGTGGATTGCTTGAGGGAGACAGTATTTATATTATCCGTACAAGCAAAGTCCCGGTGGCGTTGATAGAAGTTGGATTTATGACAAATTATGATGAATTGGATAAGCTGAAGTCTCCGAAATACCAGAAGAAAGCAGCACAGGGTATTTATAATGCAATCATGGAGGCTTTTGAGGAGGGATATTAAAATGAAAAACATTATTTTTGCAACCGGTAACAAAGACAAAATGCGTGAGATCCGCGAAATTATGGCAGATTGTGACGTGCAGATCCAGTCCATGAAAGAGGCGGGCATTCAGGTTGATATTGTGGAAGATGGAAAGACATTCGAAGAGAATGCACTGATTAAGGCGAGAGCAATCGCAGCACATACGAATGCCATTGTTTTAGCTGATGATTCCGGTCTTGAGATTGATGCGCTCAACAAAGAGCCGGGGGTATATTCCGCGCGTTATATGGGCGAAGATACTTCTTATGATATCAAGAATCAAAATCTGATCGACCGTCTCGATGGCGTACCGAAAGAAAAGCGTACGGCCCGTTTCGTCTGTGCAATTGCAGCTGTACTTCCGGATGGAAAGGAACTTGTTACAAGGCAGACCATGGAAGGCTATATCGGCTGGGAGCCGGAAGGCACCAACGGATTTGGTTATGATCCGATTTTTTATCTGGATGAGTTTGGATGTTCTTCCGCAACCATTTCTCCAGAACAGAAAAATGCAATCAGCCACAGAGGAAAAGCTTTGCGTGCGATGAAAGAGCTTTTGATCGAGCAGGAAAAAAAGAATTAAAATGGAAAAAGGCAAGGGACCGGGAAAACGCCAAATTCTGCCTTTTAAGACACTTTATAAGATAATGGCGGCAACAGCCTGCCTGCTCCTTTTGGGCGTGTCTGCAGCGGTAATAAAGCCGTCTCTGGTGAAAGAACCATCAAAGATACCTGTGGAAGTACCAACAGAGAATGAAACGATCATCCAGGCGGGGGATTATAAAGTCACCGCAAAAGGAAATAAATCGGATGAATTTTCTGTTTTCCTTTGGACAGATGGCATATGTGCTTATTCTATCCATGCAGATAAACCCCTGAAAAATGCGGATATTTGCGCTTTTGTATATGAAATTGAAAAAAAATAAAAAAATTTGAAAAAAAGTGTTGACTTTCTATGTGGGCTATACTATAATCATTCTTGCGTCACGGATGAGGCGCACAAATGAATAAGCCTACGGGGTGTGGCTCAGCTTGGCTAGAGCGCCTGGTTTGGGACCAGGAGGTCGCAGGTTCGAATCCTGTCACCCCGACTGTGTGCGGGTGTAGTTCAATGGTAGAACACCAGCCTTCCAAGCTGGATACGTGGGTTCGATTCCCATCACCCGCTTTGATATTGCAAATGCAATATTGTGTGTTCGTAGCTCAGTTGGATAGAGCAACGGCCTTCTAAGCCGTGGGTCGGGGGTTCGAATCCCTTCGAGCACATTTCTTCTTAAATTTTAAGTAAGAAGTGAGTTCGTTGGTAGATGCCGACGGAGTTGCGAGATATGGTGGGTATAGCGCAGTTGGTTAGCGCGCCAGATTGTGGCTCTGGAGGCCCAGGGTTCGAATCCCTGTATCCACCCTGTTGCGGTAGCAACTATCATTGTTGGGCTATCGCCAAGCGGTAAGGCACAGGATTTTGATTCCTGCATTCGTTGGTTCGAATCCAACTAGCCCAGCTTGCTTAAAAATTAAATTATGGGATACTAGCTCAGTTGGTAGAGCACTTGACTTTTAATCAAGTTGTCGGGGGTTCGAATCCCCCGTGTCTCACTAAGAACTTTTTATTATATGTTTTAATATAAATAAAAAGTAAGGACTTCCAAGAATGGAAGTCCTTTTTTGTTGTATCTCATTTTTTCTGCAGCAACCGGAACCAGGAAAAGAAATTGTAATACATTTCAAAATGTATCTCACAAATCAAAGCCGGTTTTCCTGATCAGCGCCGCAGCCATTCAACATTGAGATACATTACACATGGAGCAAAGAAGCGCGAAGCGAACAATTGACTTTATAAAAAAGATTCGCTTCAAATTCTGACTTTGACCAGAAGTAGCAAAAACCATCCACAGGATCAACGACTACATATTCATCCAATGTTATAGTAAATTCTTTTATATCCATAATTCCTCCTTAATACCCAGCCTGAAAAAATACTGGATCTAATCTGTATATATCGCTGTGCAACATCTTAGCTTGTTGGGCGAGATGTAAATACATTTTAGTTGTTGCATAATCACTATGTCCCAACATCATACGCAAAAACTCCAAATTGCCGCCGCCAATAATAAAAGACGTTGCAAATGTGTGTCGGAGCAGGTGCGGATGCAGCCGATCTATACCGGCTCTCTTTTTTAATCTGGCAAAAACCATTTTCACAGACGTTTCTGTTATCGGTTCAGCTGTTCCAACCTGAGCAAACACCGGAAAATCATCTTCCGGTGTGTAAGCCCGATATTTGATCAAATAATGGTAAAGCATCCGTTTCAACTTCAGACACAGGAACACTGTCCGGAATTTATCCCCTTTACCTTTAATCGTCAGGTAATTGAGTTTGAAATTGATTCCCTTAAATGTCAGAGACACCACATCACCGAGACGGAAACCAGCATCCAGCATCAAATGGATAATGCAAAGGTTACGAAGTCCGGATTCTGTTTTATCATTATAACAACCGTCAATTTCATCAACTTCCCATTGCGTAAGAGGAAGCACCGGAGCATTGTCTTTTTTCAGAAATTTTACTTTCCGGAGAACATCAGCAGAACAATACCCTTCATCAATGCAATAATTTAAAAACACCTTTGCTGCTCTGAAATAAGTATTGATAGAAGTATTTTTACATCCTGTCCCCCGGAGCTGGGAAAGATATGCAAGCACCAACTCCCGAGAAATTACATCACACTCGATCAGATCAGGCACTGATCCGAGCTGATCGGAAAGAAAATCAACAAATTTCTGCACATTGAACCGATAATATACAATAGACTGTTCAGAGCAGTAGGACTCATGATCAACGAGAAATAAGTTAAAAGCCATCTGTACATTCATATAAAAACCCTCCTTATCAGGAGATATAACCACCACTTTGCAACATTCGCCTTTACATTTTGGCTTTTTCATGTTATAACAAAGCTAAGAGTTGAAAATTATATCTCCGGTATTTTTATCAATAATCATAAGGTTACTGGAACGCTTAACAGCATTTTTCATTGTGTCCGCTAATTCATCCGAATTGAATTGGCGGATTTTCTTTGTTTTAAAACGAATTGCATCTTCAACATCATTATCGTTTAGCATACAAAGCGCCTCAATACAATCCCTCAAAGGATCATCACTATTAATACCACGGGTATAAATACCATATGTTATAGCAGATTTAACAGCGCGAGCTTTCACAACTTCACTATTCAGTTTTCTTGTATACGTTCTAACAAGTGATTTCTGATCATCCGGTATAAATGCATCCGTAAGTTTACAGCTGCGGAGTGCTTTCCAGAAAGGACACAAATCACGGCGAGATTTATTTGAATCATTTTTTCCGGGTTCATGGGGTTCAACTAACCGTAAAACTTTACTTGTAAGATAATCACAAATGAGTTTCCAGTTGTCAAAATAATCATAAACACGTTTTCCCTCTCCCTTAGACGAATTATCAAAGAAAGGTAAAAGTTCATATGTTTTTGTATGTTTCCTCATTGTCTGGAACTCCACATTCATAATCAAATTAACAGGCGGAGTAAGCAGATCAGCGAGCTTATGAAGTGAATCCGGCGAAATATCTTCTTTTTTTGTTAAAATCCTGCGGCATTTCTCAACATAATGTTTTTGACGTCCAAATTCTGCATAATACTGCAATCGACCATAATCTAAAGCTTTCCAACTGTGTTTTAAAAATGCGTACTCATAACAATACATATCATATCTGTTAATAAGTCCATTGAACAACCAAACTTTAAAAAACCATGGTTTATAACCTTTTTCAACTACTTCCTTTGATTTCAAATAAATTCGAATAAAAATTTTATCAGATCGCTTTCCGATAGCAAGATAATCAATCTCAAAATCTTCTGATCCCTTTTTGGAAGTATGTAATAATGCATCTTTAAAACGATCCACACGCATTTTATAGAAGTTTTCCGGACTGAAAAACTTTTCCGGGTTTTTTAAATAGTTAGAGTGCCAACAATAGTCCACACGGTTCTCCTGGACAAAATCAATTTCAAGTCCAAAATAATCTGCAATCGCTTTTACATACTCATAAGAACGTTCATAAGCTATATGAACCCCATACATCCAAAGCATATAACTACGAATCTGCACCACACATTCACAGGTTACTGAATCACCATTATCAGAAGAGTGCGGAACTTTTGGAGCGAAAAAGATATCAAATAACTCCGGACATTCCAAACAAATGTTGTACCATCCGGCATAACTAAAAGGTTTGTAGTTCAAAGCACTAGGCAGACCATCAAAGAAAAAGGGCACACCAGACGAATAGTCATTCAGTTTTTCCCATTCCTGACCAATCGCATCAAACTTCCTGCGGAAGCGTTTCACACTCAAGTCCTTAGAATCATTTGTAAAATCATTTTTGAACTTGACGGAATAATAAAATGTATCAATGTTGTGAAGAAACTTTTTTTGCTTAAAATCAAACCAGTATGTATTTTCAACCTCATCAAACTCATTGTATATAAAAGATTTTTTAATATACAACTTGTCAATCAAAATAACCACCTCCATGTAAAAATATTTTTTCGTAGAATTGCAATTCTACGAAATTACAAAAATGGGTTCAAAGTAAGTATTCATCAGAGTTTAGCAAGAATTAGTTGTGTATTTTCAGACCACGTATTACAGCCCCGTGGTCACACCCCGGGCAAGCCGCGCCGCGGGTCCCCCTCGATCCCCCGCGTCACAGCTTACCCGGGGCGTGCCGGTCCTCATATGTATCTCAAAAAATTTTCCTGGTGCCGGAAACTGCCGGAAAAATGAGATACACAAAATAAATCAAGACAACTGTTTCTGATCCGGCGCGGAGAAAAGAGCATAAGTGTCATAGATTCCGCTATAACGCTTTTTGAACATGAAAAACTCTGACCCAACTTTCTGTTTCATGGGATACCAGACCTTAACAGCAACAAAGAGCTTCCCACCAAAGAGCAGGGAAAAGATCTTCCCAGCAATTCCGAAGTTAGAAACCTTCCTGTGAATCCATTCATACTCGATCAGGGAGCGGATCTGACGGTCAAGCATCCGGTCAAACTGCGCGACAAGGATAACTTCATAACCCAATTTCCGGTGCTGGGTGAAAAATGCACACCAAGCAGCGCGGTTTTTCTGTCCCCAATCCCGGGCATTAAACATAATCTGGCATTCATCTATAACCAGCAGGATTTCTCCTTCTTTCACCCTGCGCCCGACATACTCGGAATAGTTTTTTGAAAAGTTAATAAGCCGATCAACCGTCAAATCGGAGTTATCTATGTACAGATAATGACCTTTCGGGTTCTGAATACAGCTAAAATCCGTTTGAAAATTTCCAATAATCGGAGCATTTTTATATTTCATCCAATTTAAAAGGCGGGACGCAAGGTGCAGGGACTTGCCAGCACCCGGAGTCCCAGAATATAAAGAAATCATGTTTTCCCCTTTCTGTATCTCAAATCTTTCTGCAGCAATAAAGCCAGGAAAAGAAATTGAGATACAATCTATTTAAGTGAATGGAATCCACTCACCAAGAATCTTCACACCGGAAATAGCAAACTGCGACACTACCCAAGGAACCACAGCAAGAAGCCATGCGCTGCCAATTGTCACAAAAGCGTCAACAGGCACGAAATAATTAATAGCTGCCAGATAGTCATTGACTTCCTCCGCCTGAATGAAAGCAAGGAAAGGACTCTCCGGAAGGATGCCGCAAAGAAAACCAACTAGAACGATCACAACAACACCTACTACAGATATGAAAAAAGGTCTAAGCATAGATACAGACATAAAAACACCCCCTAACCACCCATGCGTTGAACAAATGTTGTAAATTTAACAGTTAAGAAAAATAAGCCGATGATAAAAAAAATAGTCATTCCCCAACGAAATATTTTAATATACTTCCAGTAATCGGACATATCGACTCTAACGACCCAGGTATAATTGACAGCTTTAAAAGTATACTTAAACTCAAACACAGGAGCTTTTTTATCCGCTTGCATGGACTTAATCAGCTCCATCATGTCCCAAGGAATGCAGAACGGAAAGAGACGCTTCCAATTTCCGGCTTTACCTGCAGTAGATGGAATATCCGGTTCAATCAGCTCTCCGGTGTCCGGGTCAATCAGCTTACCAGTATCGGGATCAATATCATATCCGGTATCTGGATCAATATAATGCCCGGTGTCAGGGTTAATCATTGGATTTTTAGATGGATCAGGATCTTTCCCCGGAACATCAGATTCGGTACCTTTTTCAGTGTCTTTCTCCGTATCTTTCTCCGTAGAATCCGGCTTTTTAAATGGAATAATAGGAATTGCAACAGGTAATTTGTCTTTTTCGTTATCTTTTTTCTTTTTTTCCTTATCGTCCTTGTTATCATTGTCAAAGTTATAACGGGAATTCCACGCTTCTTCCTCTGCGTCTGTTGTCACTCTGTCGTTAAGTATGTCTTTCAATATATCCCAGTTGGTTTTATAGCCAACACCGGGAACATAGACGGTATTATCATCAACTTTTTTTACTTTTGCATAATCATTTATAGATGTACCGTCAGACGCAACATAATTTCCCTCTTTAACAATCCACACAGGTTCTGTTGCACGAATTGAAGCCCCCACACCAACTTGTTTGGAGGATGGAGAAGAATAAATACGTGAAACGTCAATTTCTCTACGACTATTACCCTTATAACCGTAACATTTAAAAACCGGATAAGAATATGATGTATCTTGCACATATTGCAAACTATAAGCAGGATCCGATACAAACAAAAAATACCCATTTACATCTTTGACAACATTTAATTTATATCCCTGTCCTAAATAATAGTTAAAGTTATTCAAGGCAGTAGATACGCTTGACAAGATACAATAATCAGAAGCCGCATGCAAAAAAGACAATAAACTATTTTGAGTCAGACTAGAAAAGGAAGAATCTGTTTCAAACGTTGGCAAAACCTTAGCCAACAGTTCCGACAGCTTTTCCGACATTTTTGCTCCGGCACTCGTAACCGTGTTAGGAAGATTCTTCAACTCATCAAAAACAGTTTTATTGACTACCTCAACCGGAAGCGCGGCCACTTTCGCTTTTTGCTCCACCCATGTACAGAAATTATCCCATACCTGTTTACCAGATACACGGTCAGACTTTGTATAATAATCATCTTTCAAACCAAAATCCATTCCAGTTTCCGCAAAGAGTCCGCTCATAAGATCAAAATATGTATAGTAAAAATATTCCTCAAGCCCGGTAGCGTAAGCGTTCTGGTAGCTGGTAAAAATAACAGATATCATAATACCAACCGCAACCAGTACAGGAAGGCTATGCATGCGACAGAACTTCCGGACACGCTGGAAGCGGTTTATGAACTTACGAAAATCAATTTTTTCACTTTTTCTGAATCTAGTCATGGATGTTTCCTTTCTTTGTATCTCAAGTCTTTCTGCAGATCATCCGGATCAGCGCCGCAGCCATTCAACATTGAGATACAAAAAAGGGCAAGGGCTCGAACCCTTACCCTCTCATGAGTGATACTATTTTAATTTGCAAACCAAAAAACACCGAGACCGAAAGGCTAAGCCTGAGCGGTCAGCTTCTTAAAGACCTTAATACCGATCGTAACAGCAAGAACTGTTCCGATGATAACCAGCGCATAAGGAACGGCTGCGGTTACCATATCAGTCGCACCGGTCTGAACCTGTTTAAAGGCTGACGCCATGCTAGTCTGGATACCAGAAAGATCCATTGTTGGTGCTGTTGCCAATATTGTTGTCATAAGACACTCCTTTCTGATGGTCTATGCCATCTTAAAAAATTTAGTAAACGCGAAAATCGCGTAGCCAATCGCCCATGCGATAAAGCCCAATGTAAAACCAAGTGCTATTCCAACCAAGAGAGAACCTACATAACTGCCAAAAAGATAATCTGAAAAAATCATACACACCTCTCAATCCCACTTCCGGGAAAGAATCGAAAAAAACAAAAGTCCTGCGATTATCCCGAGAGCAAATAACACTACAAAACTATATGTCATATCCTGCGACTGTTCCGGCTGGGTATCGTCTACCACCTGTGTAGATTCTTCTACTTCCGGAGTATCTTCCGGGGCATCATCCGGAAAATGATCTTCCGGAAGTGCTGCTTCAGTCGAATCAACAGTTGCAAGGATATATTCAAACCCGTTATGACGGGCTATAACTAACATTACTTACCACCTTTCGGGTTTCCTGCATCCGGGGAATCCTTCATGGATATAAGAGCCGGGGCGACAAAATCAACGTCCGTCAGTTTAAGCACCGGCTTTCCGTCAGATCCAACCGTCATTTCAAAAGTTCCGTCATAGATCCCTGGCACGTAAGACACCTTATGCACCTTGTCGGCTTTCAAGAAAGACTTACCGCGTCTGGTACCAGATATACCGTCAGCAGATACCACAGGCTCGACCTGTTCGCCGTGTTCACCATAGAAAAGAAACTCCATGGAAACACCTTCCACTGCGTCATGACCTTCACGCGCCTTAATATCAACAAGTCCACTGTAAAATAAGAAAATTCTAAATTTATTCATCGTTCATTCTCCTTTATGTCTTTTTCTACTTCCTCAATTTTCTGCAACGAAAGCCCCGCATCCTTGAGATGTCCTCTCAATTCCTGCAAAGACTTTTGAGCAGCTTCAAACGAGTTTAAGAAGTAATCAAAATTTGTTAGTTGTGAAAATACTAAATTCTGTTTACGTTGCTGTCTTCGAATCTTTTCGTCAAGTCGCGCAAGTTCTTTCTTCCGGTCTGATTCTCCGCGTTTCGCCTCGAGGATGATATTTTCAAATTTTTCGTTAAATCCGTTTCCCGGCGCGCTGTCGATATAATCAAAAACCTCTTGTGTCAAGCGGACTGACTTTGCAATATTCTTTTTTGTCAATGTTCCTCCTTTTCGCTAGTGCCATAGCATTCAAACCCCATGACCCCCTGATCGGCCGCGTCGCGTCTGATCTGCTCGAGGATGGCAGCTTGATGATCGTCAACGTTGATCCGGAGCTTTCCGTTACTGTTGAGGTACCAAGCCGCCTGCAATATGTCGGACAGGCGGCGGCTCTCGTAGCCCGGCGCCCAGAGCGCGCGCAGGCTATGACCGCGACCAATAACCTTATCTATCGCTACCAATCTATACCGATTGGGGAAAACTTTCTCGTAGCTCCACACGCTGTCCATAACCACCACACTCCCTTCCAATCGCTGTGCATAAGTGCAAAAGCCGCAATTCCGCCTATGCATATCCTGTTGAAATGCTGTGCACAGTCCGGGATAACGCCCCAGCGGATTCCCCGGGCGGAAAATCCGCTGTGTGCTGTGCGCGTTACCCCGGACTGCACACAAGCATTACAACAAGGATACGCACAAGGCTGCATGGGACTGCGGCTTTTACACTTACACACAAGCGACGACGGAGTATGCGGATATGTACCTTTGTTGTCCCCCCTCGTCAAACAATCGGTATAGATTTGTTTGGAAAAGACGCGGCTAAGGGTCTACAAAGGAGACGCGCGCGCTCTGGGCGCCGGGCTACGAGAGCCGCCGCTTTTGAAAAAATCATCCCAAGCAGGGGATTGGCAAGGAAACACACTGTCGTAAATGTCCGGAACAAAGAAACACCGTCCATCCACACAGGACGGGCAAAGTTTACATTTTGCAGACATCGCCGGAGAATCTTCCGGAGCAACAACTGGATCAGCTGCAGGGGAATCTTCCGGAGCGACAACTGAATCAGCTGCAGGGGAATCTTCCGGAGCAACAACTAGATCAACTGCAGGGGAATCTTCCGGAGCGACAACTGGATCAGCTGCAGGGGAATCTTCCGGAACGACAACTGGAGCAGTCAAAGTTTCTTCGGATGCAGCCAATGCAATTAAATCATCTAAAGTTTCAGCCAGCGGTTCATCTGAAAAAACCAGCTGATCCGCATAACGCGAAAGCATAAAAGCCAACTTATCAGCAACATCAAACTGATGCTTTTTGGCGTCCTCAAATTTAGCGTTTAAAACGTCAAAATTATCTAAATCATTAGGAGCGCAAGCACAAAAATCATTTAATGCTTTTTTAGCCTCAGCAACACGAAACTCATATTCCTGTAATAACTGTAAAACTGCTTTCCTTATAATCTGACCTGTTTTCATGTTCAGCACCTCCATGAAAAAACCTAATGTAAAAATTTTTTAGTTATGATATACTAAAGGTAAAAATAAAATGTATCTCAAAATGTCTACCTCATAATTACATTATAGACATTTCGAGATACACTGTCAAGAAAAAAAGACAAAAAAGTCTAACTTTTTTTAGAAAGGGAACAAATGTTTTATGAAAATTTAGAAAAGATTCTAAAACAAAAGAATCTAACGCTAAACAAATTAGCAAAAGGCACAGGGCTTGCCCAATCTCCAACAAGCCGTTGGAAAAATGGAACTATACCAAATGGCGAAACAATAATAAAAATATGCAAATACTTAGAGATATCCAGTGACTACCTGTTAGATCTTAATCCAGAAGCACCGCCAACCCTAACCGATCAGGAACAAGAACTTCTGGAACACTTCCGACAATGCAGCCCAGGAGAGCAGGACAGCATTTTACTACTGGCAAATGCCGGAGCGGCAAAAGCCGAACAAGAAAAAGAATCATCAAATTCAAAAAACGTAGGGTAAAAGATATCTAAATTGAAATAACATAGATTAGTAGAAATTTTTGAACTTAAAATCGAAAACAATAACATATAACACAAAAGATTCTTTTATTATGGTGAAAAAGACAAAGATAACTTTTAATCAAGTTGTCGGGGGTTCGAATCCCCCGTGTCTCACTGGAAGATCTATAGTAGTTTGCTATAGGTCTTTTTTTATGCTAAGAAGTATACAAAGTGGATAAAAAGAGGGTATACCTATGGATAAACAAAATTTTTATCAGGAAAAGTATGAGTATTATAGAACTTTGAATTTGTGGGCTGTGTTCGGAATCAGTATTCCATCAATCGGATATTTTTTCTCGGATTGCTATCTGCTGGGTGGATTTTCCACTGAAACGCTGATCTCACGATCTGCAATTATCATTCCATTTCTCATTTACTTAATTTTGAATAAGTATACGAAAGATTATCGGATTATGGTACCGATGAGTTATGCGATTGGGCACGGCGTAATGTGGTGTACGATCTGGGCATGTACCTATCTGGATGATCTGAGTTTTGCGTGTGTAGGATTTTTTATCATCCTGTTTATTTTTATGGCATTTGGCATTGCAGCACCGCTTCCATATGAGGTTATAGGACATGGGCTGTTGTTTGTGGATATTGCGATTGCAAATACTTTTTTACACTATCCGGATTACGTGATGATGTTTCTTCTGGGAATCCCGTTGTATATCGGAATTTGTGTATTTGATGTGGCAATGGAAAAAACATACCGGGATCAGGTTGCCTTGAAATTAAAACTGGAAGATCACCTTCGGCATGATGCACTGACGGGAGCGTATAACCGTAATGTGTTTGAGTCATTAGTTGGGGAAAATCACACGTTTATCTGCGCAAAGGGTGAGTATATGGCGATCGCAATGTATGATCTGGACAAGTTTAAGCGTATTAATGATATGTATGGACATTCGGCTGGAGATGAAGCATTAGTTGCGGTATCGGAAGCTGTGAGGTCCAGATTATGTGAGGACGAGATTCTGGTCCGCTGGGGAGGGGAAGAGTTTATCGTCATCATGAAACAGAATGAGCGGAGATTTGAGGAACATGCGCAGGAAATCCGCGAGGCTGTGGAACAGTTACAACTGGAAACCGGAACGGTTACGATTTCGGTGGGAGTGGCAGAGTGCAGGGAAGAAAATTATCAGGAGACAATTAAACATGCAGATACTGCATTATACAGGGCGAAGAATATGGGGAGAAACCGTGTAGTGATGTACTGCAGCGAAATGGACTCCGCAGATAACGGTTATTGTGCAAAAATAATTTGAGAGAAAATCCCACAACAGAATAAAGTGCTTGGGAATATTGAAAAGTTCGCTTAAAATCAAGGCTTGCAGACATTTTTCTTCAAGGGAAAGGTATCATAGAATACCGTAAAATATCGTAACAGATTTTTAAAATGGAGTAAAATTGGAGTAAAGATTGAAAGAAAATGGAGTAAATATTTCAAAGATGTAATGAGAAATGGCGTAGGTAGTGGAAACATTATCTGCGTCATTTCTTATTTGTAAAATTAGGGGCAGTTTTATTGAATTTGTGATAAAATAGAAAAAACATCTTGACTCTTTAGTAGCGTAACGGTTTACGATGAAAGATATGTCAATGAAAGCAGTAAAAAGATTGGGGAAAAGTTGTAAAAATCTTTTTAAAATGGATAATGCAAGAGTATTATTATTAGAAATGGCTAAAGATTATTTGAATCATTCTCAGTTGGAAGAAGCCACAGATAAACAGTACGGAAAAGGGGTTACAAAATACATTGGTTCAGCGATATATCGGTATTATGGTGTAGAAAACTTGGAATAAACAGATGTTACCAAAATGGAAACAAAGGAAATACATACTGGTACTTTTATTTTGGGTTCTATCGTTATATGATGTGAATGAAAGAGAGGTATGGAGTATGGCATTAAATGATAACATCAAAAAATTCAGAGAAGAAAAAAATCTCACTCAGCAACAACTGGCAGATAAGTTATATGTTTCAAGGCAGACAGTTTGTCGTTGGGAAAATGGTTCAAGATGTCCAGATTTGATTACGGCAAAAAAACTGGCATTAGAACTAGATGTAAGTATGGATGAACTTATATCAGATGAAGATGTAAATGATATGCAAGTAAATTATGTAATAGGGAAATCTGAAAGGATACAAAATCGGATGCGTCTACAAGAATTCCGCAAAAAATTGTTGAATTTTATGGAGATTTTGGGAACCATATTTATGGCAATTATTCTGCTTTTTCGTGTTCAATTAGAGAGGGATATACCACTATGGTTTACCGTTAGTTTCTTTTGTATAGTAATTCCATTGATTACAGTCAATTTACTGATTTCTAAAAAGTTGAGAGAAATGTAGTGAGGTCAAGGAACAAGGCGTAGCCGATACGCCGTAGGGCAGTCCTTGACGGAACGGACACAGCCAACAGAACCATGATACAGCAGAGGACTTGAAAGGTCAGAAACCTTGCAAGTCCTCTTGTCTGTTACTGGGCGTTGTGTTTTAAGTAAAGTGCTTCTTTTACCACTTCTTTTTCAAATGCTTTGATATGACAATCATGTACTTCATTGTCAATATAAAAGCAATCGTCAGTCTGTGAGTAGGCAAGTTTGGTAACTTTCGGTTCATAAGTTTTTGTATCAATTCCGTAATAGTAAATCGTGGCGGTTGTTAATACCATGTGAATACTTTCAAAATCTCTTGTAAAAATAGTATGCCTGTCGGAATAGAAGAAATCAGACGGACATTCGTAGAA
>JABLTO010233151.1_pt1 | contig 22774 bp, 14 predicted proteins | sample 7160091 | NCBI WGS metagenome assembly JABLTO01 (sample SAMN14651225, study PRJNA627086) | human gut metagenome | isolation source: feces | host: Homo sapiens
ATCAGTGTATTCGTTACTGGATCGATCTTAATCTCTGCAGTATCAGGTACCTGTTTTACACATACTAAGATTCTCAAAATAAATACCTCCTTATTTCAGTAAGCTTCTTAATCACACATATTCATACCAGATTAAATATGTAATGAATCTCTCAGAAACGCCACTATATACATCCTACACGTTTTAGAATGTTTTGTCAAGATTTTGACCAACTTTTCAACGTTCCAAAAAGTAAGTTTTTTATTCCTAAAATTCATTAATTCCGCTATTTTATTGAAATTCGTCGAATTGTTTTGTGAAAAAGACACAGTTGGCTTTTCATAATAAATTCAAAATCAGTCAAAATTGCACATAGTATACAATAGTTTGTACTTATATTAATTACCATGCGAAATATTTTTTATTGCTTGCGCGCAATCGGATGTTCGAATATTTGTGACAACTCAGTTATTTTTTTGTCGGACCAATTTTTTTTAGGCTCAAAAGCTGCAGTACCCCTAATAAGTGCAGTACGGACTTCAAATATCTGAAAAGGGATTCTACCGTTCAGAATCCCTTTTTGAAGTTTACTGACCATACTGCGTTTATTTTATATCCCGGTACAATGCAGTTTTTATAGCATTTATAGACAGTATACCAATATTCCCATTATAGCCTGCTTTAGTCCGGTATGTTGATGTTCTTAAAGTCCTCCGGCTGAAGCATGAACATGGCTGCTTCTTCGTATTTATTGTCAAGAACAGTCATGAAAAGATTCTTCATGTTGCGCTTTTCGAGGCTGGCAATCGCTTCCTCAATAATGGCCATGATATCTTCATAATCAACCGAATAGCCATCCTGCATACGTTCACGCAGCAATGTCTTCAGCGAAGCTGCTCCCGGTCCTGAGATCTCATAGCCTTTCTTCTTGGCGTATCCCTCTGCCAGCTGAACAAGTTCATTCTCATTGTACTTGCCAATATGAATGATATTCAGGAACTTGCTGTGAAGAACCGGATATTTTCTGAATAATTCCTTGATCTTATCCTCTTCGCCTTCCAGAACAATGGCTACGTCCTGATTGTCCTGTTGAACAAAATCAACAATAATGCCCGCAGCCTTATCATCCAGCATACCTGCTCCATCAATGATCAGGCAGCCGCCTTTCAGTTTCTCAAAGATCATAGAAAAGTCCCGGCCATTCAGATCCTGTGCCGTTGCTCGGACAAGCTTGTTCTTATCACAGATGCCATATGTATTCAAGGCCTTTGCAATACCAATGGCGATCTGGGACTTGACGCTCATATCATAACCGGTTACAACAAAGTTAATATCATACGGTGCCAGCAAGTCCATATTGTCAAGTGCCGGATCTTCAAACTTGGTGAATGTCTTCGCCAACTGACTCTTAATACTCTCTACACCTGTCACCGTGCCGAAAATATCCAGAACTGTATCAGAGGCATGAATATCATCCGAGATCTCATCCTCCTCGTCATCTTCATCCTCTTCTTCGTCCGCCGAATCATTCTGACTGCTGCTGTCATCCTCCGAGATCACTTCATCTTCGTCATCATCATCTATCAGCTCATCTTCATGGACTTCACCGGCGATGCCAAACAGATCATCCAATGTATCCTCTTTTGTCTCCGGAATGACTTCATCCTTCTCGCCATCACCGTCTATGATAATTTCATCTTCCGCAGCTGCAGCTTCTGGTGCTTCATTCTCTGAATCATCATCATCATCGATAATAACCGTATCCACTGACTCACCATCATCATCCACAATGATCTCCTCTTCACTGTCCTGGCTGCGTGTGTAATCCGCAACAAGATCTTCACCCATCAGTTTGCCGAAGAAATCTGCATCCTCCTCGCTGAGTCCCTCTGTAGAAATCGCTGCATCTTCGGCCTCTTCTGATTCCGGCACTTCTTTCTCCGGTGCATCCTCTGCCACCGTATTCTCTGACATTTCCTCAACAGGCATTTCCTCATGAAGGAAAATATCTTCATCCTTCTCGCCTTCCTGACTCTCCTGGCTCTGGGCGGCAGTGATCGCTGCAGCAGCCAGTTCGATCTCGTCAGGCTTTTCCCCTTTTTCTTTGGCCAATTTCAGAGTAGACCAGTCAAAATGCTTCTCTTTCTCTTTCCTGCCAAACATCAATGAGCTGAACAGATGGGCAATATGAGACTTCTCATTTTCTTCATCCGGCTGTTCTGCTTCACTGTCTTCATCAGCAGACTCCGCATGCCCGTCATCATCTGCCGTATTTCCATCTGCATTCACCGTTTCACTGTCTGTATTTCCCGCATCAACGGCCATTGCCGCATCCTGCGTCTCTTCACCTTCAGCGCTTCCCGCCGACTCTTCATTTTCTTCTAATGTCGGCTCTTCATTTTCTTCTAATACCGGCTCTTCCACAATCACTTCATCTCGAAGTGTGTCCTCTGTCACAGCTGTTTCGACAATCGGTTCATCTGCCGCTTCAGGCGCTGCCCCATCCATTGCCCGCTGAATAAGATCAAGATCAATGCTTCCCTCATAATCCGCACCGGCAAAACCCTCAATGCCCATTTCTGCACCTATAGATTCTGTCAGCTGCTTCTCATGGGCCGCACGCTGTTCTTCCTCAACGCGATGCTGTTCAACCGTTGAAATCTCCGGCAGCGGCTCACCTGTCAATTTACATTTCAGCGCAATGGCCTTGTCCACATATTCTCCATGGCCAAACCACAGCACGATCTCATCACATTCATGAATGCATTTCTTCGTCTCACCGCTGGCCTCATATAAAGTCGCCAGCTCATAAGCCCACTCCTCTATGTATTCATAATCCTTTAACTTCTCAAGGGTATCGATCAAAACAGAAAGACGTTCCCCTTTGCCCTTATCCAATCTGTATCTCAGAATGTAGCGATGCAGATCTCTGGATGCCACACCAATGAACTCTTTATAATAATATTCTGCCTCAGAATACTCACCTTTATCAATATACAACGTTGTCAGCAGATCAAGGATTCGTCTTGTATTCGGATTCTTCTCATAAACACGCAGAAGAATCTGTTCTGCTTCATCATAACGCTTCAGGCCCATATAAACTTCACCGACCAGGCAAAGGATAGAGATATTGCGGATCTTGCTGACTTCAATCTCATCCAGAACCTTCATGGCTTCTTCATAACGCTCCTGCATCACAAGGGTCTTGATCTGCTTGGTCAGCGCGCCTTCATTTATCTTATTATTCTCCAATTTATTCATCTCCTCACTGCAAAGCCGTCGGCTCCGCTAAGGGCATTTTAACACACAAGTAAACAGTTGACAACTAACGCCCTAAACAAAGTCAAAAACTTCCTGCTCATAATTAATCTTCACATATTCCATTTCGTCAATCTTCACATTGGAGTGATAATCTACGACGATCGTCTGCTGACGATGATTCATCAGCTTCTGTCCCAAAACATAATTGACATCAAATTTACCTGTAATTGCCGGCGTTGCACCTCTTGCCGGAACAATCAACTGTACATCATTGGTTTTTAATAAGGCAAAAATAGGCTCCCAGATATAAATATCCTTGGCTGCGCCAAATGGATTATCAATAAACAGGACTTTCCTGAGATGCTCACCTGCAGCCGCGCCTGCATGAATAGCTGAAATATAATGGATCACTGCAATCAGAAACTGAATATAAATTCCCTGGGACTGCCCCGTACTGCCCACCGCCTCTTCATACTTCAGATAACGACTTTGGCTGGCAATTCTCTCTCTCTTGTAGAGTGTCAGCCGAATGGCATTCATATCTGTTACAATCACCGAAAACAGCCGCTTCCAGGCCAACTGTTGCCGGATATAGCGCATTTTTTCTTCCTGCGTTCCAAGGGCATCCGATTGATTAACAATATCATCAATATAAGCAGACATTTTCTCTTTGTAAAAATTCTCTTTGACATAAGGAATGGTAAGGCCGACCATCTGAATCTGCTCGTTATCCATGACAATCGCAGACATCTTCGGCAGTTTATCCAGTTCCATCCGGATGTTCTGACAAATCTGAAGACACTGACTTTCAAAACTGTCCTTGATGCTGACAAGGTCTTCCATGTTTTTTCCGACACGCTCTTTCTCTATACGGATCAGGGCAATGGTTTCCTCAATTTCCTGCATCACTCTGCCTGCCGCTTCTGCATTCTCCGGAAGGCTGAGATGTTCACGAAGTTCTGCCGCCAGACCTTCTGCACCTAACTGATGCAGTTCTGACACTGCTTTGGCCTTGTCCTTTTCAAACGCATCTCTTTTTGCAAAATACTGGGACTGCATCTGCTCATAACGTCTCAGAAGTTCCTCATATCTGCGCTTCAATCCGATCTGCTCATCCAATGTTTCTGTTGTCAGATTTTCCTGTACATGGCAAAGCTTCATCAAGCGTTCCACATCATGCCTGATTCCCTCCAGCGCATACAATTCCTTTGTCAGACGCTCAATACGTCCAGTCAGCGAACGATACTCCGCCGAAGTATTTTCATAGAGCTGACGCATATTCTCCACGTAGGATTCATAACTCTGATCATTTAACGCCACCTCTTTATAGGCACCGTATTTTTCCTCAATCACATTGACTGCCTGAGCAACACTGCCATACAGACGATTCTTGTCCGCTTCAATAGCCGTCAGCTGCTGCCGCATATTATCGGCCTGCTGTGCCATATTCTCAAGGTCCTGCCTGATCTGCCTGATATTCTCAGCCGCTGTCTGATAAATCTGGCCATCCGCCCGCAGATTTTCCATACGCGCCATCTGGAGATTTCTATCGGCAATACTCTTTGTCAGACGCTCCATAGAACGTGCATAGCTTTCCATCAGCTGCTTTTTGTCATCCAGATCCATATGTTCTTTCTCATAAGCGTCACGAATGCCATAAAAGGCCGCCCGCAGCGCATCATCCGTCAAATCTTCCGACACCTGTCCTTCCGACGGCTGTTCACCCAAAAGCTGCTGTCCGTCTGTTTCAACAGCATAAAGCTTCCAGTTGTCTTCCCAGTCTTTTATCAGCAGATCTTTCTCACTGACTGTATGTTCACACACTTCCGACTGTTCCTGCATTTTGGTGCGCAGCAAAGTTGCAGTCTGTTCTTCCTCCTGCTTTTTTGCCGCCAATTTTCCATATTTCTGTCTGACTTCTTCGATCAGATGCTTTGTCTCAGTCAATGCTGTATTGACATCCCGCAGTGACTCAAGTACCGCATACTGCTCTTTTGCCGTCTCCGCCTGCTTCCCGGCTTCCTCAATACTTACAGCATCCCCGGACAGCTGCCCATCCAACTGCTGTATCCGGTCTTTGATCAACTTCTGTTTCTCCAGAAGCGCCAGCTCTTTCTTCTGGTTTTCCCGAAGCGCTTGTCTGTTTTCTTCCTTTTTGCTATCATAGACAAGGAGAAAACTGCTCACTGACTCCATATCTTTTTCATAGGTCTGCTGCTGATCCTCCATTCGGGCAATCACCCGCTGAAGTTCTGTCAGCTGCTCCCGGCTCTGTGCGCATACTTTATGACGCATATTTTCATCCAGATAGAAACTGCTGCCTTTTCCGGCAAAAAGCAGTCGACTCTTCTCCACCGGCTCCTCTTCAGAAAGTACCGTTTCAAGACTGATCACAGGAATCGCATGCTCCCCGAAATCTTTTTCCTTTAAAAGTTCATCCGCCGCCACTTTTGCAAAACCATCTTTTAAAATCACTGTGTACGGCAAAAACGGCATCCGTGCAAGCAGTGCACGCCGCTCTGCATCATTTGTTTCCTGAAGATACTGAGCCCCATAAACACAGGTAATGCCATGGCATGTTCGGATATAATCCATAAAATCCTGAACATCCGCAGGTATACGCATCAGCCCGCCATCTTCCAACTGATGAATTTTTTCTTTCAGTGCAGCTTCCTGTCTCTGACGTTCTTCAATATCACACACAAGCTTACGATAGCGTGCAAACAAATGCTCCTTGAGTAAACCGGCTTCTGTCACCTGATAGACCTGAAGCAGTTTGGCGATCTGCTCATATTCCCGCTGCCAGGCTGCCATAAATTCATTGCCCTCACGGATCAATGTCCTGATATGTCCCAACATCTGAGTATTCCGTGCTTCCTGAAGCTGCTGTTCATTTTTTTCTGCCTCTGCGGCTTTCGCATCCTCCATGAGCTGCATCAGTTCAGCTTCCTTTGCTTCCAGTTTCTTTTTCTGGCTGAGCAGTTCCTTATCGACTTCCTCAATCACCAGAAGTCCTGATGCTTCCCTCAGCCTTGCAAAATCCTTCAGATACATTTGCTCTTTTTCACGGTTTTCCTGAGACTGATGCTCCAGAACCGCCAGCATTCTGTCATCTTCACGCTCTGATGATGCCAGTTCATCCAGCTTTTGCTGAAGATTTTCCATTTCTTTCCGGCCTTGTACAATACGGTCATCCAAAACGGTCATCCGCTTCTGGCAACGTTTCTGCCATGCCTTTGCATAAGCCCGAAGCTGTGCCAGCTGCTCCTTCTGCCCATCCGTACTATGACGGATCGTATTCTCCACGGCCTGATATTTCTGCTGTTCTTCCAGATATTCCAGGTAATCATTCATACTCTCTCTGAGGTTCAGATCATCCCTGCTGACAGCCTGTTCCAGCTGTAATTTCTCAAGCTTTTCGCTGCAGTCGGCCGCTTCCTTTTCAAGATAGGCCAGCTGTTCCTTGCTGGACTGGATTTTGACCGTCTCCAGCTTTCTGGCATAGTCTTCCATATGCCCCTTTGCCAGCTCCTGTTCTTTTCTGGCCGCTGCCAGATCCGCAGTCCTGTTTTTCTGTCTGGCAAGTACAGTCTGCCATGCTCTGGCAATGTCCATCCGCAGTGTCATTTCCTCACCATGCATAACATCCAGCGTCCGGATCCGCTCACCCAGGCTGTGCATAACTTCCTGCTGTCTATCATACTGGCCGATTTCCGCTTTCTTGCGGGTCAGCTCCGCTAACTGATCTTTGATCTGATACAACGTATCCGCCATCAACGACATATTATCACCATTTTCAGCCCGTTCCGATGTCCGCGCCATAAATGCTTTCTGGATAATCTCCTCGATCAGAAGATCCTCCACCACCTTGCGGGTTGTCCGATAATGACTTTCAAAATAGGTCCGCACATGACCTTCCGTCTTATTGATTCCACGGATAATTTCCCACTCGCTCTCATACAGTCCATACCGGCTGATAAAACGCTGGTATTCACCTTTGCGCTCAAATAAATGAACCTGCAGTTGGTAATCCTTTCTTGAAAGATTTCTGAGGTAATTTTTAAGCCCCGGCCATGTAATTCTTTCCTTACCGTCGCTGAGCGGAAGATTCACGATATCATTGTCATTGTAATGTCTGTAAAAAATGACATAGTTAAAATATTCAATCGCCGCTGCGTCCCCTGCTGCATTTTGATTTTCATCATCTTTTGCCTTTCTGGCGCAGAATCCCGTCAACATATATCTGTAATCATCTTTGACAAGATAATCGTCCAGCTTCCATTCGATCAATGAATGGATGACCGTACTGCCGCCTTCACCGCGAAATAATTTTTCCACCGGCTGCTTGTCATCCAGCGTACAGTTCGGAATCAGATTCTGAAGCAAAAGCAGTAAAAGAACACTTTTGCCGCCGCCGTTGGCCAGGTCATACAGCACATTTTTACAGTCAAAGCGCATAATAAAATCATCATAAAACTGTGTACCGAAATTATAGCGTACATTATTGACACGCACTCTGTTAATATGCGGCATTTTCCTCATCCTCCTCCGTCTTGCTGTTTCGGTCCTGCACAGGTTCCTTCACATCACCCTGCCGTTTTCTCTCAATGTTCTCCATATTGCCCCGCCTGCTCTGTTCAATGACTTCATACAGCCGTCCTTTGCAGCTGTCAAAATAGTTCTCGACCAGCGCCCGCATTCTGTCCGTTATATAATATTTGCCCGCCGATTCCACAAAAAGCGCCTGCGTGATCAGGAAATTGAAGACCAGCTTGACAAAACCTGTTTTGGACCCTCTGGCAGCCTTTAATGTGGAAATATCATCATTTTCAGCCATCAGAGGCAGCTCATCCCACAATAATGCCAATATTCTGAAACTGTTTTCCTCAATATCATTCTGAACAATCGTCTCCAGTCTCGCCATCACACCGGAAAGCAGAGCTGTTGTACTTTCAATGACCATATCTGTCTTCACATAGGTCAGCGCTGCCTCCCCGGAGGTGGTCTCATAAAACAGCGTCATCACGTCATAAATAATAAGGTACGCCAGAAATAATTCTCTGTTCAGACGCAGCCCGATGGCTTTTTTCAGCTCGTCGTTAGTGTAGCCGAAAACCCTGTTCTCATCTCCGGCAGTCACATATAGTGTATTGTGATATTCATAAAGACGAAGATTGGATTTCTTTAAAACCGCATCCAGAATGTCATAAACCTCCGCCTGACTGCTGTAGGCTTCATAGAGATCTCTGTGGTTTTCCCTGCCCACTGTCTCCCCTGTAATCAGACATGCAAATATCTCCATTGCTTTGTCCAGATTTCTGTGATCCATTATTCTTCCGTCCTTTCAAATCGAATATTACTCATTTCAAACCGCTCCAGAATGGAGATTGTTTCATCCGGCAGATAAATCAGCCTGAATTTCAGTCCTTCATATCCCGGATTCGCCTTCAGAAAATCCGCCATGGTATCCTCAAGAAATGTATCCGGATGATCCTTGATCATATCCAGATCATAATGTTCTTTCTGGCTCAGGTGTACAAGAAACGCATAGTAATCTCTGTTTTCCAGTACCTGATCCGGGAATTTCATGGCATAAAGGTCATTAAGTTGTGCCAGCGTTACTTCTTTTTTCTGTTTAATCTTGTCCAGAAGTACCCTCAGAAGATAACTGAAATTGTCCTTCATTCTCTCCTCTGCAAGTTCATCCTCATAAACATACATCTGCTCCCGGCCCTTTTCCACCAGTTCACCTGCCGCCGATTCCTCCGGCTTATAGAGCAGCAGGTCGTCCACCCGGGACATCGGAAATGTCTTCTTTATCTTCGGTGCAAAAAGCGGCAGCACCAGATATGTCAGGAGTTCCGGATTATCTGCCTCGATCATCCGCTGTCCCACATCCATAAAATCCACGGAAGGACGAAAACGTGTCCTTTTCGCCTTTGCAAGCGCCTCATCTCCGGCCTTCTGCATCTGCATATAAGCATGCATCAGCTCTTCGTGACGCTTCATGGCATTTTTCAGCGCCGTATCCAGCTGATAGACTTCCTCCGCTGCCTCACCGGTGATCCTGTCCGTCTCCATTTTCTTCACAGCCCTTGCAGACAATGCCATATTCGAGGCAAAAAGGCGCTGTTCCTCACTAAACCACTTCATCAGACGATCATGATAATTCTCCAGTGCAGCAAGCCCCTCCGTCACATGGCGGTTCAAAAGTGTCTGAATCTCATGTCGTTCCTCCATCAGGCGTCCCACTTCCATGTTGATGCGCCCGATAACCTCCAGCCCGCCTCTGAAATTCTGCGCTTTTATCATCTTCTCAAGAAGCAGCTGGGCAACGCTGATATGGCTTTCCTCCCGAACTTCCTTTGTATCAAGATAAAAAGCCACCGCATCAGATGAAATTCTGTAAAGTACCTGCTGATCTTTCAGTTCACTCTCAATCAGACGCACTCGCAGTGTTTTCTGCTGATGGGCGGCCGGGTCATAGTAATCCAGTTCAAATGGTCGTCCCTCGTTGCATAATTTATCAAAAATGTATTGATACAGTTCATCATCGGCCTCTTCTTCGGTAAAATCAAAATCTCTCACCAAAAGTCCGGCCATGAATTGCCTGTAATCCTCATAGCATACCGGCTGATCTTGAAAATGATTCGCCTCAATAAAAAAACGCAGGACGGCAAGGACAATATATGACATATCCAGGCGTCCGTAACTTCCGTCCCTGTACTGGGACAATCCGGTATCCATTAATCTGAAAAAAGGATAATAACGCTTCAGATGCATCATACGCGCCTCATGGTCCTGCACCATATCATTCATTAAAATATAATTGTCCACTTTCTCCTCCTGCTATCTACTGCAACATCCAGGAAAACTGTTCGCCGCAGCGTCTCAGCTCTCCCAGAACCGTCTCCAGCCCCTTTTTGCTTTCCGCCCAGTTATCACGGCTGATGCCCTGTGTAACCGCTGGGCACATCAGGAATTCAATCTCCCTGTCCTGAAATACATACTCAAAATACATTCTGCATCTTCTGGCATGAAAAGCCTGGCAGCAGATAATGGTCCTTTTTATCGGAAGGTGCTTTTCCTCCAGCATCTTCCTGATATATTCAGCATTTTCAAGAGTAAATGTGGCTTCTCTTTCCTGAAGAATGGCTTCTCCCGGCACGCCTGCCTGCATCAGCACATCTGTCAGGAAATCCGCTTCTGCAGCATAAGGACCCTTATAACATTCCCTGTCACAGGATGGCCCCTCAAAAGCCGACCTGCCTTTGCTGTATCTGCCGGACACCACAATATAAGGTGCCATCCCCGCCTGATACAGCGCCGCAGCCCTCCTTGCAGGCTGCGGCCATGTATTGCCGGGTACGATGATGATATCTGCCTTTTTCGGCAGATCTTCAAGAAAAATAAACTCCGTAATATCTCTCAAAAACTTCATATTCTGAATGCTCTTTGCCGATTTTCGGCGCTTCTTTCTGTCAGTGCTTCTATCATCTGTCCGTTCCTTTACTTTCTCTTAAAAGTAGAAGCATAAGCCTGTACGGCAACTGCTTTTTCAGAGTCCGAACCGTATTCGGATGACGGAACAACTTCCTCAGATGCCACCGTCCACTGTCCGCCCTTATTCTGAGGCAACAGGATGACAGTCTTTTCCTCGTCATAATTGCTGTACCATGCCACATCTGAAAGCGGTGCCTTCACTTCATAAATCTTCGCTGTTTCAGGGAACCAGCAAGTGGCATAGTTTTTCGCCACTTCCCTGTCCAGGCTGAAAGCAAATCCTTTCTCAATAACTCTGCTGGCGTCGTCTTCTCTGCCAAATGGGCGCTCAAAGCTGCCGCGGTAAACAGTCAGATTGCCGTCACTATCAATATATTCAGCCAGTTCCTGTTTCATGTCTTCGATTCTCTGATTTCTGACATCTTCCGGTTCCTGTTTGAATGCCTTGGCAAATGTATTGACGAAACCGCCGTCTACACTGCTGTCAAGATATACCTGCACAACCAGCGGCAGTGCCACGTTGGCCGGAATCATGCCCTCTCTGAAATAGTATTTGAACCACTTGAAAGTTTCATCGGAATCTCTGCCGTAAGTTCTTGCCAGATAGGCAAAACTCTCTGCCCATTCTGATATATCAGCATTCTGCTCTTTTGAAAGCCTCTGGATATCGTCCAGTACTTTCTTTGTTCTTGTCTTTATAAAATCCGCCACCAGTTTTTCATCCGGTGTCAACACTTCACTCATTGGCATTTTTGTATGATCCATTGTTCTTCCTCCTGTTTTTAAACCCTTTCACACATCGGTTCACGATCCAGTCAATAACCCCATCTATGATACTTTCAAAAAAACTGACAATGATGTCCATTTATCCATCCCCCTGTCAGGCACCTTACTTCATAAATAAGTGCTGACTGAGTATTTTCAGCATCTGAGCCGCTTTGGCATTGCCGTTATCCGCAGACTGCTTAAATAACTCAATGGCTCTGCTCTTATCTGTCTTCACGCCCTCGCCGTACCAGTAACAGTAACCCAGATTGTACTGTGCACTGGCATGACCGCCCGCTGCGGCTTCTCCATAGAGTCGAATGGCCTCTTTGACATTCTTATGTACGCCTCTGCCCTTCTGATAGCAGAATGCCAGGTTGTTCTTGGCCTCAATATTTCCCTGGGCAGAAGCCATCTCATACCAGCTGACAGCCTCTTTGATATTACGGACAACCCCCTGTCCGTATTCATAACAGTAACCAATCTCACTCTGTGCCTTGGCATGACCGCCGAATGCTGCCATCTGACACCACTTGGCCGCCTCTGTGATATTTCTTCTGACACCAATGCCCCTGTCATAGCAGACACTCAATTGATACTGGGCTTCCGTATGCCCCTGGCTGGCCGCCTGTCTCAGGCACTTAAATGCTTTAACGCCGTCTTCTCTTGTGGTGCCATTCTCAAGGATCCGCATACCCTCAGCAAATAAAGCATCTCTTGTGGTCAATTCTTCGACTGCTTTAGCCGGTTCACTCTGCTGAGACTGATCTGGCTGTTCTTCGGCAATCTTTTCGTTTACTATTTCCGATTCTTTTTCTGCAGCCTTTGATTCTGTCACCGAATCTGCATTGAATTTAATAACTTTCGGTTCCGAAGAAGCCATTGCTTTTTTCAGTTCATCTACAGATTTGGCCTCTACAACTTCCGGCTTAGATTCAACAGTTTTTATTTCAACAACCGCTGTATTTTCTCCCTTTGCTGCTGTTGTTATAGTTTCTGTATTCTTTGATTCATTCTTAATTACCGCCGCCTTTGTTTCAGCATCTGCTGCTTTCCGGCTCAGCATCTGGTACTTGTACTTAAACAATGCATGCAGCACATCCAGCTGAACATCCACCTCTGAGGCCATCTGTGCCCCATCCAGATGGAAAAGCATCGTATCCAGTTCATGCTTCAGCGTGTAATTCATAATTTTCCGATAACTCTTGGAAGTGTGTGCCGCCGGTGTCCAGAAATGAAGGACACACAAACTGCCTGCCACCCTTTCCTCGCTTCCGTTGCCGTGATAAACTTTCACACCTGTCTTCTCAATATCTTCAATAATTTTCTGCACATACTCATAATCTTCATATGCGTAATTTATATATATATATCTTTCCATTTCGTACTCCTTTGTGAAATGTCGAAATTTCCCGATGATAATCATACCATAAACAGCCGCGAAAATCCACAGCAATCCAAAAACTGGCGGTGTGAAATTACAGTTTTCAATTGACATCCACACAGGTTATCGTTATGATGTTCATACAGGAGGTGCGTATTTATGTTCCGTTTATGGGGAAAAACATTTCTTCACAATCGTATGACCAATGATCTGGTCGTCTGCAACGATTCCGAAGAATCCCGAACAACCAAAATATTTCAGGCTGTTACAGAAATTTGCCAGACCTTTGACCTTTCCGAACCCATCTGGCTTGATATAAATATTCGTGACTTCAAACGTCACAGCAAAACCAGATTCACACAGGATAATTTCATTGACAGTATTGACTTTGATTACCTGGAAATACAGGTCATTGAAGAGGATTAAAAATACCACACATAAGCAAAATGGGATTTGAAAGGAGCCTTTATTATCACTCTTTCCAAATCCCATTATTAAAATCCTATATGTTTATAACGAATTATTCCGCAGCATCAATCATCATGCCGGCTTTCATCATGCCATTATCAAACGCCACAACAAAACGTCCTGCATTCGCTTCAACAATCTTTCTTGCATTGTCAAAACTGTTGTCACCGGTAGCGGCCTTGACCGCTTCTTCCGTCTTATCCGGAGCAACGGTAATCTTCACAATATAAACCACCTTGCCGTCCTGACGATAAACTTCCACGTATGCACGCTCATTGTCTGCTGAGAAACGCTCAATCTGTGTAAAGATATCTGTAATAATCATCTTCAGACTGTTTCTGTCGATATCAATAATCACCGGTTTCTCCGGCGCACGCACTGTGACGCCGACACCTCTGGCCTTGAGTGCTGCTCTGAATTCCTTACGGACATCCTTGTTGAGCTGTACAAAATTCACTCTGCCGTCATCTGCTGCTTCCATAATTGGCTGTTTTGCTGTCGGCTGTTCTTTCACCGGTTTCACAGGTGCCATATTCACAACTGTTTCTTCAGCAGGTCTTACCGTCTGTGCTGTCTGAACCGGCTGCGCCTGTGGACGCGGCTGAATCTCAGGTGTCAGTCCTGATTCTCTGATAGCTTTCTCTACATCCTCAACAGAAAGGACTTCTGTCTTTCCGTCTGTTACATCCACAACATTAGATGCCACATAGCCAGTCATCCCTTCGATCATGTCATCCTGCACATTCAGTACCGTCTGCTCACTGAGAATATCTGCAGATGTATTCTGTCTCTTCTGGGTCTGGCTGCGCTCTGCTTCCGCAATCGCCTTGCCAAGATCCATTGCTTCCCAATCCATCGGTTCATCATTCGCCGGTGTATTCTGCACACGCTCAGTCTCCTGAACCTGTGTATTCTTTCTTCCAGGTGCTGCTGCAATTCTAACATCATCTTCTTCATCAACCGGTTCCTGCTCTGTCTCTTCCTCGACTTCGTCATCTTCATCATCACTGCCGCCACTATGTACAAGCAATGCAAGCAATTCTATGATAAAGATAACAGGCGCTGCAATAAACATAACCGGAATACCCTTAACTGTATACTGACGCATGAAGATAACACCATAAATCAATCCACCGTTAATAACAACCAGGATCACTACACCAACAATCACATTCAATGGAGACGGCAACTTGCCAATACCACGGCTGATACCGCCCACAATCGTTCCGATAATGGAACATCTGAGAAGACGTCCGGCTTTGATACGTCTGACAATACTGAAATAGGAACGGATCACCCATCCATAAGTCACAATTGCCAGTGCTGCTGCACCATAATGATACAGATCCCCATCCATCTTCATCAGCTTGCGAACACCAATACCCAGGGCAATTGCCACTGCAATCATCACCACCAGTGCAATCTCTGTAAAGACTCTGTCCCACCATGTCAGACAAACACCGTCGTAGCCACGCTTCATACCTGTTGACATAATACAGAAAATGAGACAAATGACAAAAATGACGGCTGCTATGATTCCAACAAATCTTGCAGCACCAAAATATTCACCCATTTTCTCGAATGACAGCTCTGCCTTGTAAAATGAATCCGGCTGTGCCAGGGTATTATCGACAGCTGAATATATAATATACTTATTGCTGGTCTCCGAAAGGACCTTCGTCCATGCATCCTTGTTCAGAAGCTTGCCTGCAATCGGGCTCTGAATGCTGGTCTGGCCATCCGCATTGGAAATAGCCACATAGTGATTGCTTCCTTCAATACGGTCCTTCGCATCGTCACCGCTGGCAGCAATACGATACTTGTCACTGTCCAGAATCATAAATGAGAAGTTCGTATCCTTGCCCATATAATTCTCAACAAGCGTTGTCAGCAGTTCTTCATTGCCTGCCTGGGTCACAGAAGGATCTGCCTCCATTGCCTGTACCAGTTGCAAAAGCTGATCCATACTCTTGTTATATTCATCTGCAAAACTTGCACTGTCAAAGAAATCTGTGCTGTAGCTGCCGCCGGCATAACGATCATTCACATATTCATAAGCGATATAGGCTGACACAAGTGCCACCAGACACGATACCATCAGCAGAAAACGCATGATCACCTTCAGCGGAAGGCTCTTTACAGCTGACCATTCTTCATCCACAGCAACTTCTGCTGTATCATCATCTCCGGTCTGATCATTATCTGAAACAGTATTCAAATCTTCTACATCATCCCAGAAATCATTCTTTTTCTTTCTAGCCATTCTGTCCTTCTCCTTATCTAAAACTTGGTATTCCATAATGATTTATTTTACACCATTCAGGGCTCTGAATCAATAGCTTTTCTAATTAAGCTCTTTATGGCAGAGAATTCTCAGCATATTCTCTACCAATGATTTTTCTTCCAAAAGCAGCCCCTGACCTTTGAAGCCATTCATATTTACAAGGAAATACGGATTCTTTGCTGTTGCCTTAAACTGGATCCTTCTGCCGTACTCAGCCAGAAAATCCGGAATAGCCGCAACATCCACGTCTGCACGCTCATGCATATAGATCCTGGTCTCTTTTTCCTTATGCACCAACTGAACAACACCGGCTGCATGGGCCTCTGCACGGATCAGTGCCACAAGAAGCAGATTGGCCGCCGGTTTCGGCAATTCCCCGAAACGATCGATCAGCTCATCCAACATCTCACCATATTCATCCGCATTCTGTATCGACGCAATTCGCTTATACATATCCAGCTTCTGAAATTCATTTTTAATGTAGGCAGATGGGATAAAAGCATCAATATCAATATCAACAGATGTCTCGAAGTCTTCCTGAATCTTTTCGCCCTTCGCCTCCATCACAGCCTGGTTAAGCATCTTGCAGTACAGATCATATCCTACAGCCTCCATATGTCCACTCTGCCGTTCACCAAGCAGATTACCTGCACCTCTGATCTCCAGATCCCTCATTGCGATCCGGTATCCCGAGCCCAATTCCGTAAATTCTCTGATTGCCGATAAACGCTTCTCTGCCACTTCCTTCAGCATTTTGTCACGTTTGTACATGAGGAAAGCATAGGATGTCCTATTGGATCGTCCGACACGCCCTCTCAGCTGATAAAGCTGTGAAAGTCCAAGTTTATCCGCATCGTGAATGATCATTGTATTGACATTGGAAATATCAAGCCCTGTCTCAATAATCGTGGTTGAGACAAGCACATCGATTTCCCCGTTAATAAACTGATACATAATTTTCTCCAGCTCACGCTCACTCATTTGTCCATGGGCATAGGCCACTGAAGCATCCGGCACAAGTTCTGACAATCCCGCAGCGATTTCATCAATACCATTGACTCTGTTATACACATAGTACACCTGACCGCCTCTGGCCAGTTCTCTCATGATAGCCTCCCGGATCAATTCATCATTATATTCCATCACATAAGTCTGAATCGGCTGACGATCCACCGGTGCTTCCTCCAGCAGACTCATATCCCGAATACCGATCAGGCTCATATGCATCGTTCGCGGAATCGGAGTGGCCGTCAATGTCAATACATCCACATTCTCTTTGATTTTCTTGATCTTCTCCTTGTGGGTAACACCAAATCGCTGCTCCTCATCTACCACCAGCAGACCAAGGTTCTTAAACTCTACATCTTTCGACAGAAGACGATGTGTGCCAATAACAATATCCACCCGTCCGGCTTTGAGATCTTCCAGTGTTTTCTTCTGTTCAGCCTTTGTTCTGAATCTCGAAAGAAGTCCAATATTCACTGGATATTCCTTCATACGCTGACAAAAAGTATTGTAGTGCTGCTGAGCCAGAATCGTTGTCGGCACCAGCACTGCGCATTGCCGTCCCTCCTGCACCATTTTGAAAGCTGCACGAATGGCAACTTCTGTCTTGCCAAAGCCCACATCACCGCAGACAAGTCGATCCATGATCTTTGTACTTTCCATATCACGTTTTGTTGCTTCTATGGCATCCAGCTGATCCTGCGTCTCCTCATACGGAAACATTTCTTCAAACTCCCGCTGCCACACAGTGTCCGGGCCACATACATATCCTTCTGACTCCTGACGGGCAGCATACAGCTTTACCAGATCCATAGCCAGCTCTCTGACCGCCCCTTTTACCTTCGTCTTGGTACGGGTCCACTCCGGTCCGCTCATTTTATTGACCTTCACTTGTTTGGTATCTTTATCCGCATATTTCTGGATCATGTCCAGATTTGTCGCCAAAATATACAGGCTTCCGCCACCGCCGTATTCTATCTTGATATAATCCTTGGCCACACCGTCAACTTCTACATTTTCTATGCCCCGGTAAATACCGACGCCATGTCCTTCATGAACAACATAGTCCCCAACAGACAGTTCTTTGAAGCTTCTGATGCGCTCTCCCTCCGATGCAGGCTGTCGGCGTTTTCTCCGCTTCTTCTTATCTTCACCAAACATATCTGATTCTGCGATAATGGCAAATTTGATCATCGGATACTGTATGCCCTTATGAAGACTGCCGTGAATAATCATAATCTCTCCAGGCGCCGGCACCCGGTCCCTGTCTTCTGAATAAAAAGCCAACAGATCATACTCTGCAAGGTCTTTGACAAGACGTTTGCCTCTTGTCTCCGAACGGCAGACAAGAATCAGTCGATAACCGCTGTTTTTCCATCCTGTCAGTTCTTTTACCAACAGCTGAAAATCCCCCCTGTAGGTATGCATGCTGCTGGCCATCATACTGTATTTACTCTTAACTGCAATATGCGCTGAATTATAGGAAAGCGTACTGAGCAAAACCGTCCGCAGACTTCCCATCCGTGCCAGAATCTTCCGACATTCATAAATGGCCTCTGTCTGTCCCGGCAGCACATAGCCCTTTTCCAGCCTGCCCATCATACTCTCTCTGTATTCTGCCGTTACAGCCTCCCCCTTCTCTGCCACACGGGCCGGCTCATCCAGGATGATCAGACTATCTTTTTCCGTGAAATAATCCAAAAATGAAACTGTATGGTCATAAAAATACTGCACAAGACTATCGATACCTGAAGCTGCACTGCTCAATTCCAGATTGTCCTTCAATTCCGCAACTGCCTGTTTCAATCTGGCCGCCGCTTCATAATTCCCGGCATCCTTCAATCTCTGCACCTGCTGCTTCATGTCCCGATCGATCAGCTTCAATCCACGGTCCCGTACCGATACACTCATAATATACTCGGCAGCCGGATCAATTGTTACCTCATCAACCTGTTCAATAGACCGCTGACTCTCTGCATCAAAACTTCTGATGGAATCGATTTCATCTCCCCACAATTCGACACGATAAGGGCACTCATCCGCCAGATTATAAATGTCAAGAATTCCACCGTGGACCGCAAACTGGCCCGGACCTTCCACCTGACTGACTCTTTCAAACCCAAGCGCCGTCAATTTCCTGCTGAGTGCTTCCAGTGGCAGAATATCTCCCACCTTAAAAACACATCGGTTCTTCTGAAGTTCTTCCAACGGCAGCAGTCTGTCTGACAGACCATCAATGGTTGTCACCACTGTAACCGGGCATCCATCCATCATTCGCCGGATCACGGCCATCCTCTGACTGACGATCAGATTGCTGTGAATGTCTGCGTTATAAAAAATAATGTCTTTGGCCGGATAATAATAAACATTCCGGTCAAAAAACCGGTAATCCTCATAAATTTCTTTTGCTTTAATCTCATTATAAGTGACGATCAGCTTAAACGGATAAGGTTCTCCGATACTGCTGATGAGATGGCATTTCTGTGAATCTATACAGCCATCTATATGAATTGGTGTCCGCTGTCCGGCAAGATCACTGACAATCTGATCATATTCACTTAAATCATGTAATGGCTGTGTAAACGCTTTCATGCCAAACTCCTTTCACGCATCTGCTATCAGGCCTTTTTCTTGGTATTATACCGGTTCATGGCCCCCCTGACATCATCCATAACCATCATTTTGACCGCTTCAACAGCTTCCTTCTGTGCCTCGTCAATGATCTTTCTATCCTCGGCACTATAACGTCCCAGAACATAATCCGCCAGATCCCAGCCCTTCGGTTTCTCCCCGACACCTACCTTGATTCTCGGGAATACCTCTGTTCCAAGATGCAGAATAATATTCTTAATCCCATTATGTCCACCGGCGCTGCCCTTCTCACGGATTCTCAGCTGTCCCACATCCAGACTGATATCATCATAGATCACAATGATATTCTCTGCAGGAATCTTATAGTAATCAGACAGTTCTCTGACACTTTCACCGCTGAGATTCATAAATGTCTGCGGCTTTGCCAGAATAACTTTCTCGCCCTCAATATAACCGCTGCCATAAAGTGCCTTGTGTTTCTTCTCTTCCACGCGGATTTGATTCTCCGCTGCAATTCTGTCAATTGTCTCAAACCCGACGTTGTGTCTGGTTCCTTCATATTGTTTTGTTGGATTGCCCAAACCTACGATTAAATGCATATCTTTCGCTCCGTATACACTGCTAATATCTCTGAGTTTCCTATCTGTTATAATATAAAAGTTTTATATTTCTTTGTCAATACGGTGAAAAGAAGGGATGCCTTCTCACTGTCGGCATCCCTTCCCGGAATTATTTCCTATTTTTTGCAATCATTCTGTGCAGATTCGCACAACGCATAACAGCTCAGGTTTCCATCTGTTATTCCTGTTCTGTTTCCAGTGCAGCTTCCTTGTATTTCTCAAGGATCTCTCTCTGAATCCGTTCACGGGTATTGGAATTAATTGGATGTGCGATATCCCTGTACTCGCCGTCTGCTGCCTTACGGCTTGGCATTGCGATAAACAGGCCTTTTTCCCCATCTATAACCTTGATATCATGAACAACAAATTCATTATCAATGGTAATTGAAACAACCGCTTTCATCTTACCTTCTTTCGTCACCTTGCGAACTCTTACATCTGTAATCTGCATATGTATACCCCCATTATTCTGATACTTCCCCAACTGTTCATTCATGACAGCTGCAGCTTCCCACTTATCAGATTATATATCTTTCGTTTTCTTCGACAACAATTCTTACCTTGCCGTCCTCACCCCTGTAAGTTTCGTTCGCGCGAATTGTTCCACGACTTTCAACAATACAGTTCTCAATCGTCGTATTATCTCCAATATAGACATCATTAAGAATAATCGAATTCCTGATCACACAGTTATTCCCCACATATACCTTGCGGAACAGAACCGAATTCTCAACCTTGCCATTAATAATGCATCCGCTGGCCACCAGACTGTTTCTCACAGACGCCCCCGGATTGAACTTTGCCGGCGGCTGATCCTCAACCTTCGAATAAATGCTCGCATAACCGCCAAAGAAATAATCTCTGACATCCTTCTTCAGAAAATCCATATTCGTTCTGTAATAGGAATCTACAGTTGCAATATTATTCCAATACCCCGGCATTTCATAACCATAAATCTTCTTCGTCTCACGATATCTGACAAGAATATCTTTGACAAAGTCATATCTTTGTTCGGCATTGGCCTTCTCCAAAAGTCCAATGAGCAACCTTCTTCTGATAATATAGATACCTGTTGATACAGTCATATTATCTGTAACAACCGGTTTTTCTTCAAAGCTAAGCACACGTCCGTCAGTATCCATCTGCATCACGCCAAAACGTGTCGGATCATCCTGACCTGCCGCCAGCTTCGTATACCCTACTGTAATATCTGCCTTCTGATTGATATGATATTCCAGCATCTTATTAAAATCAGTCTTGTAAACACAGTCCCCGGATGTAATGATTACATACGGTTCGTGACTTTCACGCAGAAAATCAATATTCTGATACATGGCATCCGCGGTTCCTCTGTACCAGGAATTGTTCTCCGTTGTCATCGTCGGTGTCAATACAAAAAGTCCGCCCTGCTTACGTCCGAAATCCCCCCACTTGGAAGAATTGAGATGCTGATTCAATGAACGTGCATTAAACTGTGTACATACAGCGACTTTCTGTACATGAGAGTTCGACATATTGCTCAGTGCAAAATCTATGCTTCTGTAGCTGCCTGCTATCGGCATAGCTGCAACGGCTCTCTTATTCGCCAGTATACCCATTCTGCTGCTGTTCCCGCCTGCTAAAACAATACCAATCGCTCTCATTATATTTCACCTGCCTTTATAATAACCTGTCCACTCGCCAGCAGGCCATCCGGATAATCTTCCGGTACAGTCTTTCCGACAATCGCTGTATTCTTGCCAATCTGTACATGATCCGGAATCACAGAATTCTCCGCGATTGTCACAAGATCAAACGCATAAACCTTTGGATTGTAAACATTCGGGGCAAATTCACCCACACCCAGTCTGCAGTCCCTGCCGACCTGTACGGACTCGGCAATAATTCCCTTATCAACCGTTGTTCCAGCGCCGATCACCGCTCCCTGCATAACAATAGAATCACGAACAACAGCACCTTCTTCGATGATAACGCCTGCGCCGATGACGCTGTTCTTCACTTCTCCATAAATCTCCGCACCTTCTCCGATGATACACCTGTCAACAACAGCCTTCTCACCGAAATACTGCGGCTTGATCATATCGTTATTCGTATAAATCTTCCAGAATTCCTCATACAGATTAAATTCCGGAATGATATCGATCAATTCCATGTTGGCCTGCCAGTAGGATCCCAGTGTTCCAACATCCTTCCAGTAGCCATTGAATTCATACGCATAACAATTATGCGTATTATTATGTACATAAGGAATAACATGCATACCGAAATCACATCCCGGCTGATCCTTCAAAGCGATCAACGCCTCTCTCAGTATCGGCCAGTTAAAGATATAAATACCCATAGACGCAAGGTTACTGCTCGGCTTCGGCGGTTTCTCCTCAAAATCCTTGATATTGCCGTTGTCATCGGCAATAACAACGCCAAAACGGCTGGCCTCAGCCCAAGGTACAGGCATGCAGGCAATTGTCACATCTGCCCCTTTTGCTTTATGGTAATCCAGCATCACTTCATAATCCATCTTATAAATATGGTCACCACCAAGGATCAGTACATACTCCGGATTGTACTTCTCAATATATTCCATATTCTGGTAAATAGCATTGGCTGTTCCTGTATACCAGTCTGAGCTCTCACTCTTCTCATATGGCGGGAGCAGAGTCACACCGCCGTAATTGCGGTCCAGATCCCAAGGAATACCAATGCCGATATGGCTGTTCAGCCGTAAATGTCTATACTGTGTCAGGACCCCCACTGTATCTACACCAGAATTGATACAATTGCTCAACGGAAAATCAATAATACGGTACTTGCCGCCAAAAGCAACCGCCGGTTTTGCCACATTCGCAGTCAGGACACCCAGTCTGCTGCCCTGCCCTCCGGATTGAATAAAGAAAAGAGTGAACTTGGTTTCCA
>JABLTO010011904.1_pt1 | contig 22712 bp, 19 predicted proteins | sample 7160091 | NCBI WGS metagenome assembly JABLTO01 (sample SAMN14651225, study PRJNA627086) | human gut metagenome | isolation source: feces | host: Homo sapiens
ACAAATAGCATAAGAAGAATAACTATATAGGGCAGGGACTGCCCGAATTTACGCCTGTGGAGATAGTAGGTCACGAGGTCTGTGAAGCAGGAAGCCCATTGGCTTTAGACAATGGGTAGTTCACAATGTCACATATACAAGCAAAAAGATAAAGCAGCCGGAATGTATTGGACCATTCAGTTCAACGCATTCCGGCTGTTATTGTTTTATTTATGCAGAAAGTCTGAAAGAAGTCTGTTTATTCCCGATATAAAACATACTTCCGTCCGGCACTTCGATGCTGGTATTGGCAATGAGCCGTTCTCCATCCGTGTTGTAAGTGCCGTTGGCAGAGTAATCTGTGATGACAAAAGTATGTTGGGCGGCATGGTAGCAAAGACAGATGTGTTTTCTGCTGATATCAGCAGTGTTCACCACGATCTGACACAGCTGACTGCTTCTTCCGAGAAAAACATTGGTGTAAGCCGGGAGGGGAAAACTCTGGTTTGTCAAAGGGCCGGACAGAAAGAAAAGTGTGCCGCAGTCGGCGGGTGTGTTTTCATTGTGAGGCAAAAGATCTTCGACAAACTTATCAGTTGTATCGGCAGTACGTGATGTTTGTATTTTTAAAAGTAAAAACAGACTGATGGCCGGGCATATCAGAAGCAGCAGCGGAGCGGCTATATGCTGTAATTGATTTCCGTGCTGCCAGAATCCTTTGAGCAGCAGAAAAGCTGTGGACCCGCCAAAAACAGGCAGGCACAGGACAGCCAGTTCTATAAGCAGCAGTACCAGTGCGGCTGCTTTGTAGCCTCGGGAATAGGTATCTTTCATGGATGCTATACCTCCATTTCTGCAATATGCTGTGCCAACAACTGCAAGGTGTCAGCTTTGGAATAGACCAGATTGCTTCCGGCAAGTGACTGCATAAAACCATAAAAAATACGGCAGATGGATGCTTCGGCGATATGAATATTACAGCAATAGGCACCATATACAAAAGCATTGGTTGTGTAAATATGCAGTCCTGTTTTCGGATGAACATAGATGGAGAGGTAATCCGGCAGCTGAAGGCTGGTAGGACGTACAAGCATACCCTGAACGGAACCTCTGTCAATTTCATCATAAAGATATCGGAGCATCTGGCGAATATCCTGATTTTCCAATGGCGGAACATACTGCGGCGGCAAATCCATCATGGTACGGGTTGTAATGAGATCCTGCAGGCCTTTTTCGGTAAAAACAGTCTGGTAGGTGCCGTTGATTTGCTGAAGGACGGAAAAATGATGTTCCACAAGGTTATACATTTCTTTATACGGCAGGGAACCATTATGCATGTATTTGCGGATGACCTCCGGTGTAATATAGCGGCCTGTGCATGGCTGCGGCATCATGATCTGCAGAGAATCCGGCGATGTGTTGCTGATATATTCCTGAAGTACTTCCAGTATATTGGAATTACAGCGTACCAACGGATCGCAGCATTCCAGCAGATTACGGAAAAATCCCTGATAGAATTCAATTAATTCTGTATCGTCGCGGATTTGTGCCATGGATAGATCTTCAGAAAGCTGAATCAGGTAATGCGGCGTAATGATGTAATAGCTCATAGGCGACAAGGCGGCGGCTTTTGGCGTTTCGCAGAAATAATACGGCCGATAGCTGCCCCGGGATGCCAGACACAGAGGAATAACAGAACGCAGCAGATGAATATTCTTTGACCCGGAGGTATGGCTGGAATAAAAACAGAGCAGTGCGTCTACGGAATAGTCACATTGAGCAAGCCATAACTCCATCAATTCCATGGTCAGATCCAGTTTCTCAGGCACATACATAGAAAAGTTCGCTTTATCAGTATGTGTCGCTTCATAAATTAAAACATTCCGAATCGCATTCCGGACGGCATATTCGCCCTTAATTAATCGGTTTGCCAATTCGATGCTGTCTACCTGCGGCGGGGGTAGCATTGAAAAACGAATTGAGGAAAGGGCATTCAACAGACTGCAGACGGCCTGGCGGTTTTCATAAGATTCCTCGCCCTGCAGCAGAATATCATACAGTCTGAAAAATTCTTTCTTCTTATCCACAGGCAGATTAAAATGACGGGCCAGTGCCTGTACAACTTTATAAGATAAAATGCGCTCATCTGTCAGCGCTTTATGTATAGAGGTGCGTTCGGCTTCAATACTTCGGGCGATAAATGAGATAGATTCACCACTGTCCTCTATGAGATTTTTTAGATAAATACTGAATTTTGACATAAAATTGTGTCTCCTTTTTCCCTGAAAGGCATATTCTATAGAATCATTTTAGCATATTCTGTGGAAGCAATCTGTGACAAAAAGTAGAAAATAATCAGCACATATTTTGTCACAGATTGTTCCGGAGCATAATTTTTTTTATACTTGTAGTAGGAAGAGAGACCGGAGGTGGTGACGTGAAATTGTTTGGCAGAAAAAGGCCGCAGCGATCAGCAGATACATCTGAAAAAAGCCCGGAAACAGTGAATGTTCAAAGTCGGGATGTATCTGTTGCAGAATCCGATACTGAAATGATGACAGAAAATGTATATCTCGGACAGGAACAATATCAGCCGAAGGAACTGCAGGTTTCGGCGGCCAGTCTGATCGGAAGCAGGAGAAATCAGCAGGACAGTCTGTGTTATACCAGCCTGCCGGATAAAGGATTTCTGGCGGTCGTCTGTGACGGTATGGGAGGTCTTGGAGGCGGTGAATTGGCCAGTTATACAGCTTGTGCAGGGATGGTTGATGCGTTTGAAAAATGCGGTGATGCACAGCCGGCAGATTTTTTTGTGCGTACAGCTTCGGAAATAGATGTATCTGTGGCCGGTATTGCGGATGCGGAAGGGGTACCGATAGGTGCCGGAACAACCCTTTCGGCAGTCTGGATAAAAGAGAACTGTATGCATTGGATTTCGGTGGGGGACAGCAAAATTTATCTGGTGCGCGGTCATCAGACCAGGTGTCTGACAACACCCCATAATTATAAAATGCTGCTGGATAAAAGAAAGCAGGCTGGAACCATTACATCGGAGCAATATGAAGCGGAACTTTCCCGGGGAGAAGCCCTGATCAGCTATATTGGCATGAATGGTCTGAAATATATGGACGTATCTATGGAAGGATTGGAACTGGAGGCAGAGGACCAGATAGTTCTTTGCAGCGATGGTTTTTACAGGCAGTGCCCGGAGAAAAATCTGGCACAATGTCTGGAAAATCTTTCAGGGGATTATGAAACCTATGCTTCCCAGCTGGCGGAGGCGGTTATTCGGAATCAGCCCCGTGGGATGGATAATACAACATTGATTCTGGTCAGATACAGTCCGGAAGAAAATGAAGAGAAAATAAGAGAAGTAAATGAAGAAAACGAAAAAGGAGATATAAAGACATGAAATTAAGTACATGCCCGAAGGGCCATTTTTATGATGCGGATAAATATGCTTCATGCCCGTATTGTGTACCGCAGGATGAGGCGGAAGCTGTTACAGAAGCACTGAATGTGACGATGGAAGATTTTTCAACAAGAGCGCCATCAACAGGAGCATCAGCAGACGGAGCAGTACAGCAGCCGGTATCTGTTCAGACATCCGGTGCAGCGCAGCAGGCAGCATCGGGGCAGACGTCAGCGGCAGTTCCGACTTCTGAAAAGAGAAGAACAGCTTTTGTCAACACGGCAGTGAGTGGTTGGGAAGAACCGGAAGAGGATGAAAACTGCACCGTCGGTTATTATGCCCAGGTCATAGGTGTTGAACCTGTGGTGGGCTGGATGGTCTGCATCAGGGGCGCTTACAGAGGCGAGAGTTTTAAGCTGAAAAGCGGACGCAATTTTATCGGCCGTGCAGTCAATATGGATATTGTATTGGGCGCAGACCAGAGCGTGTCGCGGCTTCGCCATGCAGCAGTTGTTTATGACCCGAAAAGTCGTGCTTTCATTGTAGCGGCAGGGGATGCGAGAGAATTATGTTATCTGAACGGGGAAGTGGTTGTGACCAGTCAGAAGTTAAAGGCGTACGATGTGCTGACCCTTGGCAATACAGAGCTGATGCTGATTCCTCTTTGCGGAGAGAAGTTTTCATGGGATGATGCATCAGAGAAGAATGGGGTGAACAGATAATGGCAAAAGAAAAACAACCACTGACAGCTGTGCAGCGGGGAAAAAGAGGCGCCCTCATCGGAATGATTCTTGTGGAAATCATTATGGTTCTGATGATTTTTGTTGAAAGCAGCAACATCATAGAAGTGATTGGAGGCATATTGATTGCGGGATTTGGCGGTGCTCTTTATGGCTTTGGCTATGCTTTTGGTATGCGCTGGCTGCTGGGCTGGGCGGCCGGTGCACTGCATTATAGCGGACATGTACTGGATGCAGGCTTTCTCTGGTGGATTTGCACCGGAAGAAAAGAAGGTATTATCCGAGGGTTAATATTCTCGATGTTTTTGATTTCTGCCGCCGTTTGCTTTGCCTGGATACCGGGGGTGATAAAGGGTATCAAAGACGTCCGTGCAGAGAAGAAAAACAGTGCCGCAGAGACAACCGGCTATGCGGTTGAGGGCAAAAAGGCCGGAAAACCATGGAGACTTAAGAAAGCAGAAAAGCAGCAGGATGAGACAGCACTGCCGACACAGAATGCAGCGGTAAAATCAGTATCTGCACAGTCGCAGACTGTTTCAGCACAGCCTCAGCCAATGGTGGCTATAAATCAGGCAGCGGCAGGTATAGCGCGTTATGTGGACTGCTATGGTGGAGAATTTAACGGTGCGTCCTTTGATATGAAAGACATTCTGCAGCTGGCTATCGGCAGAAATCCGCAGCTGTGCCGGGTGATTCTGAATCAAAGCGGTATCAGCAGAGTGCATTGCCTGATACAATACCGAAGGGACGGCATGTACGTGCAGGACTTATCCACAAACGGTACATATTTATTAAATGGCGCACGATTGCCGAAAGGCACTTTTGTGCCTGTGAAAATTGGTGATGGGGTGCGGCTTGGACAGCAGGGGCCGGAATTCCGATTCCGTTAGAGGATTTCATTGAAAAATAAAAAAGCAAAGTGAATAAGAGACAAGAGAAGAATATCCCATGCAGATGGGGCTGTGAAAGCCGGATCTGCATGGGATATTCTTATGTCAGGTATGCAGGACTTTAAACGGTACTGTCTGAATCATTTACAAACAATTGCAGCTGCTGATAGAAGTCTTCATCTTCAGCAGATTCATCGGAAAAAGATTCATAGGTAATAAGCCGGGTGACACTTTCAGGTGTAGATTTAAAAAATCTGTATAATGATTGGTGCAGTGTTCCCAGATAATGGTCTGAAGAATCTGCAAAAGAGGAATAGTAAACAGCATGGGTATACAGCATTTTGACAGCCTTTGCTGCGGCATATACAGTGGACTCATTATTCAGATTGTTTTCACCGGATTCCTGTGCATTGTTATAGATAGTTTCGTAAACGGTTCTCAACAGACCGGATATTGTAGCGCAGGAAAATTCATAATTTATATATGCAGTGTCACTTGAAACACCGATAATACTCATCAAACGACTGATAGCGAGCATTTCGTCAGCTAATGCTGATCTACTGGTGCTGTCGTAATCTGTCATAAGAAAAGTAGACAGAAGAAAATCAGAGGTCTTTATCTGTTCGGCAGTATGATCGCACCAGGCGGTTAGTAAGTTACTGTAAGAAGACAGCAGTTCATTATATGCCGAGGGATTAGAAAGCATTGTTTTCCAAAGGTCATAGACTTCATTTAGATTGTCTAATAGTTTTTCATGGTCTTTCGAAGCGACTGCATCTTCTATATTTTCCTGGATTGCTGTGATTCTGGTTGAATCTGTGTCTGATGTTTCTGATGGATACGAAATATTATTTTCATCTATGTAAAGTATCATTTGCTGCATGAAATCATCAGTGGTAACGTTTTCATCGGAATAATTTATCCAAACGGAATATTCAGCAACGGCATCTTGATGCGTATCAAAAAAGCGTTGTATCGCATTGTGGAGGGTCGTTTTTGAATCATCCATAGCGTAGATGGATTCTACATCCTCAAATTGCTCCGATATAAGCGGCATGGAGTAAAGCAGATGAACAGGAATAAATCCGGCAAATGTGGTGTAATCGGCATACCCGTTTTCTGATGCATAAGCTGCGGCACTGGAATAGGCTGTATCAAAGAGTGCACTAATAGCAGTACATGCCTCATCAGAATCAATGTAGGACAAATCAGCCGAAATAACAGTATGGGCAATCAGCAAACCTATATCGAGGGCCTCCTGCTGGGATTGATTCGGTACATTATCTTCAGCATTGTAGGTTGTTGTGAGGTCAAAACCAAAATTGTCCCAGTTTTCACTTAACTTTTTACACCATTTAGGCAGCTGTTGGATATAGGATTTGGTGTAAATCTTATCACTGTATTCGTCCGGATGGTTGATAACTTTGTCCCACATATCATTGACTTCCTGGATGCTGGACAACAGCAATTCACGGTCGTTCAGCTTTAGAGCATCATTCATTGCATAACCTTCCGGTGTATCGATAGAACTGCTGAAAGGCCGGATAAACCATGGATACCGGTATCCTCGTATATGATAAAAAAGCGGGCCGCCGAAAACAAGGTCAAAACACAAAGCGGCGATGAGGCCGATGGCGATATAACGACGTTTCCGGGATTTTTTCTTTGGAGGCTCTTTTTCGCTCACAGTGGAATCAGGAACAGGCGCGGATACCTGGTCAAATGTATGAGTATGTGTATTGCTGGACGATGGTGCGTTGGCTGACTCAGATTGTTTTGGCAGTTCAGCATTTTTCTCTGAAGCATCCATTTCCTGTGTTTCTTTGGGAGAGTTATCTGTTATTTCTCGAGCCACTTCCTTTTTCGCCGGATAAAGCACTTTCATCAGTGCTCCGATATCCGGATATCTCTCCATCGGGTCCATCTGCAGGCCTTTTTCCAGGGCAGCACAAGTGGAAGGGCTGAGGGACAGTCCTTCGACACGGCTGATCGGTGTCAGATGGTCTTCTTCGGCACGGGCCGAGGCCTCCTGTGGCAGAATCCCGGTCAGCATCTGATACATGACAGCACATACGGCATATAAATCAGTCCATGGGCCCTGACGGCTGTTGGAATGATATTGTTCTTCCGGGGCATAGCCGCGTTTTAGAATAACTGTCAGATTGTCATCATCGCTGCGGGAAAAAGTCCGAGCTGCACCGAAGTCAATCAGCGTCAGGGTGTTATCTGGTGATAACATCAGGTTTTCGGGACTGATATCACGATGCAGAATGCCTTTTTGATGCATGGCCTGCAGGGCAATAAGAATCGGCTGCATCAGAGTCAGTGTTTCCTGCTCTGAAAAAAGCTTTTGCTGCTGTTTCATGTATTTCTTCAATGAAATGCCGGGCACATATTCCATGACCAGATAAGTTGTGTTGTTGGCCTGAATTTGTTCCGCAACATGAACAACATGTTCTATATCGGAGAGCAGATACAGGATACGTCCTTCCTCAGAAAAACTTTTCATGCCAGTGCGGTAATAGACGGCTTTTGTATCATCAGCAGGCACCACAGTTTCATTATCGGTGTCACGAACAGCCAGGTTGGCCGGGAAAAATTCTTTGATCGCCACGATTTTTTCATCGGGCAGATGCATGGCAATATAGGTGATGCCGAAACCGCCTTTTCCAAGAGGAGCGCCCAGCAGATATTTGCCCGCAAGGATGGAAAATACAGGGAGACTGTCTTTGACAGTCAGGTGTTTTTCAGGATAACCGCAGTGCGGGCAGGTTGTATTTGAATCCTTCAGGTGCTGCATACATCCGGGACAGAGTTTATCAATATCGACCATAGAAAATACCTCCGTGTCTGGTATATGGTTTTGTCTATTTCAGCGTGATTGTCAGCGCTAACTTTTAAAATGAAATGCATTGAGACTTTTATGCAGTTCTATTTTAACACAGCATTGAGGTCGGTCTTGTGACAAAAGAACGCAAAAATCGGGCACATATTTTGTCACAGATTGCCCGGCATTCATAATTTTTTTATACTTAAAGTAAGACCGCAAAGGACGCATCCGAAGGATGGCAGAAAAAGTTTTTGGAAGATAATGAGGCAGAGAAATGGTGGACTTTTGCGGATGATAAAGCAGTGTAAAGTGAGGGAGAAATTATGGAAAATAATATGCATCGGCCGAGATATAGTCTGCCGCCGCAGGCCATTGTCGGGGGACGGTATCTGGTACGGGAGTTTCTGGAGGAACAGGAGAATCAGCTAGTTTATCTGGCTTATGACCTGGTGGAGAAAAAGCAGGTCCGATTAGCGGAATGTTATCCAAAGGCACTGGTACAGCGTAAAGGTGAAGCAGGGGAAGAGGATATGATCATTCGCCCCCGGAGAGAGCCGAAGGTGGAAGAAATTCAGCGTCAGTTTGAAAAGAAATATAAGCAAGTCATTAGAGATCATCATACCGTGTATGCGGTGCTGCCGTTGAATAAGAAAAAGCCGATGGGGGCTATTGCGCTTTGTATGGCTGTGATTGTTCTGGGAGCAGGGATGCTGGCTGCAATTTTTTTTTCGGAAAAAAGCAAGGATTCGGTCGAGAATAGTCAAGATATTGTTATAACATACGAGGATAATGATTATATAATGCGGCCGTCTGAGGACAGAATCTGTCAGGAAGAGACTTCCGGAGCAAAATATTATGACCGCATGTTGACGACATTTTTGCGCAGAGAACCATCGGAAGACGAATTGCAGGCGTTGGTTGACTCCGTGAATGGAACGCTTACAGGGCGAATCAGAGGTGCGGTGGATTATGTGCAGATTGAATTGCCGGAATCAGGTTTTGACAAGATTCAGCAGGCAGCAGAAATGCTGATGGAGAATGAACTGGTTCGGTATGCAGATTGCGATTATCCGGTCTATATATATGAAAATGTGGATGAAACGGATACAAATCCATGGAGCAAAAAGCAAAATTCAAAGGGCTGCAAATATGATGAAGGCAAACCCGGCGGCAATAACTGGTGGGCAGAGTGCATCGGTGCGTATACGGCATGGGGGCTGAAAAGTTCGGTGACAGACCATGTAATAGTGGGGATTATTGACGATGGTTTTAACTTCAGGCATGAAGACCTTCAGGGGCAGACAAGTACGATATTAAAGACAAGCTCGGGAGAGGACAGAGATGTTGTCAATTGGAATCATCTACTGTCTGTGAAGAATGAGTGGTATTCAACATTTGGGGATCATGGAACCCATGTCACCGGAATTATCGGAGCTGTTAATAACAATATAGGTATTCGTGGTGTTGCAGATGATGCACAGCTGCTGGTGGCCTCCTGGCGTCTGGAAAATGGGACAAATAATGCCTTATCTTCAGGTGAATATGTGGCCATGGAAGAAGAGATGATTGCAAGAGGAGCGAAGGTTGTTAACAATTCATGGGGACAGACTGTGATGAGTGATACAGATTTGAACGAACTTCGGTCATGTGATGAATATACGGCTAAAACAACAGCGAATATGATCATCGGAATGCTTGAAAAGGGATATACACAATTCCTATTTGTGCAGAGTGCGGGAAATGGATTAAATAGGGAAGGAAAGATAGGACTTGACAGCTGTTATAATAGCTGTTTTGCCAGTGTTTGTTTATTAGAAAACAGTGATTTCTGGACTGAGCATGGTGAGGGCTATACCTATGAAGACATACGGGATCATATTATGATTGTCGGCAGTATGAAACGGGACAGAAAAGGCCGCCATGTGGATACGGGCTATAATTATGGAAATGATGTGGACATTTATGCACCGGGCAGAGAGATATACAGTACATTGGGTGAAGCAAATAAGAATAAATACGGCAAAATGAGCGGAACATCAATGGCGGCACCGATGGTCACGGCTTCAGCCGCCTTGCTGTGGCAGGAAGAGCCAATGCTTACAGTGGATCAGGTGAAGGATTATCTGCTGCAGAATGGGCGAACGCTGGATATTACCTATGACAAATCAGGCGGAAACGCGGAATTTCGACCGGAACATTTGTCGCAAACGCCTGTGGGGCTCTCTATAGGAGATGCAATGAGAGCAATGAAAATAAAAGAGGCAGAAGATAGGATAGCGGTTGCTTTGCCGGAGTATCTCAAAAACACCTTAATTCCGCAGTATGGCATTATGTCAACGGATTCCTGGAAGCTGGACAATTCACTGCCGACCTGGTCAAAGGGGGATGATTCTCCTGCGGATGGCATTTTAAGTGCACTGATAGAAGATTTTGACAGAGACGGTGACGATGAACTGCTTGTGGTACGTTTTGAGAAAGAAGATAATAAGAAATTGTATCTGGAAGTATTTGAAAATTATGACGGAGCCGTCGAGCTGGCCACAGGCGCCCAGTTTGATATTGACTGGCTGTGCCGAACCTGTCAGAACAACAGATTTTCTGTTTTTGCAGAGAAGAAGGATGGTATGTGCCGGATTTATCTTTATGCTTTTCAGCGGGGCAATGGCGGTGGAGATGAGTCGATTGTACAGTTGGAGTATGAGCAGGTGATGATGCCTCAAATTACCCTTGAAAATTACTGGAGCTTCAGGATGGGAAGTGATGGAACCGCTTCTGTGCAGTCAGGAACTTTGAAGCTCAATGAAATAAATCAAGTGGTCGGGTTGTGGGATTATGGTCAGGACACTGATCAGGCAGAGGCTGATTATGAGGAGACAACCGGGGCACCGTATGAATCGGACAGTTATCCGGAAACTTTTATAGGGATGCTGGAGGATTTTTATGGGAATCTCGAGGAAACCACCGGACTGGTACATAAGACGGAATTGCCGCAGTATTTGGGGGATGATTCCATTGGAATCTATGTATCTGCTGATGATGTGTATAGCGGGGAAATGCTCTATACAGCCAAGAATCTTTTTGAGGAGGACAGCAATACGATATGGATTGCCTCACTGGATAACCATATGTATCATGATTTGAGCAGCAATACCATAGAAAATACAATGATACCGCAGGATTATACCGGGATTATTAGATAGCTGTAACAACATGTTGAAAATGGATAAAGATATGCAATGACAACGGAAGCTTTCTATCATAAATACGGATCGATATGGGACAATTACGAAATCCGTGAACTGATTGGTCAGAGATCTTTTGGAAATGTATGACGAGATCGTAAAGGCAGAATAGAAGAAAAATTTTGGTGCTTTATTTACAAACGATTACGCTAAAGGTATAATATACAGGAAATCCGGTTATTTTATAGAAATAGCTGTCGACGGATGTCAGGACAGCTATTTTTAGTGTACAAAAGAGAGGAAAAGCGTTATGAATATCAAAAAATTGACATTAACTGCCTTCTTTGCGGCCATTGCTGTTGCAGGAAGTTTATTTTCGTTCCCGGTTCTGGGGTCGAGATGTTCACCGATTCAGCATCTGGTAAATGTCATGTGTGCCATTTTATTAGGCCCATGGTATGGACTGGCGGCAGCCTTTTTGGCAGCATTGATTCGTAATATTCTGGGACTTGGAACACTTCTGGCCTTCCCGGGAAGCATGTGCGGAGCCTTATTATCCGGTCTGCTGTACAAGGGGATGAAAAAGCTGCCGGCAGCTTATATCGGCGAAGTGGTCGGTACAGGTATTATCGGCGGCATGCTGTCTTATCCGATTGCCGCAGTGCTGATGGGCAATCGGACGGCAGCTTTATTCACTTTTGTTGTACCATTTCTGATCAGTACTGTTGGCGGCACGATCATGGCCATCGTGATCACAATGACAATGAAGAAAACAAAGGTGCTGGCCAGGATTCAGCAGCAGATCAACAGCTAACCGGAAATATTGCCGGTCACAGTTACCGTTGCTGTGCCTGGGGTCAGTGTATAGGCGCCGGTTGTCTGGCTTTGTACATATGTGGCGGCCGGTATATTGATGACACTTGCGTTGGTGGAGAAAACACCGGTTGCCTGATCGTAGCTGTAGTTTGATGTCGGCAGAACTGTTCCATTGTAGGTGACGGAGATATCCGAAAGAATCGGTGTAAATGTGTCTCTAATCTGAACCAGATCATCATCGGTGGTGGCGGTATTGCCATAATTCTGAATACTGAAAGTATAAGTGATGCGGCCGTTTTCGGCAATCTGAGCAGGACAGATACCTTTGACAATGGACAGATTAGGCACAGTGGCTGTTGAAATTGTGTGTGTGGCTGTCAGCGGTGCAGCCAGTTGAGCGCCGGTGACACGGACAGTGTTTATCACGTTGCCCGCTGCAGCAAGGGGTGCATAATCATTGATATCAGCCTGGTAGATAAATGCAGCATTGCCGCCGGACGGAATAGAGACACCGGTTATTGTGATGCCATCTGCGGCGGTGACGGTCGGTGCAGGCTGTAAAGTGCCGTTAATAAGCAGCTGCATGGAATTCGGAATGTAAGTGAGTGGGTACAGGGTGATAGTTTCCGGTGTATCCGTTGTAAAGCTGTAAGCACCGAGATTGTCATTGACGGTCAAATCGCTAAAGGCTGTTGTGCCGGAATTGACAATGCTGAAAATATAAGTGATACGGTCGCCGGAGGCATAAGTGTCAGAAAGTGCTGTTTTTGATGCAGCTAACACTTCCAGAATCTGACCGTAAGCGATATTGGAATTGGCTGTGATGCCATTATAGGAAAGCTGTGCCTGATTGGAAAAAGTAGGCATAAATAAGACTCCTTTCAAATGAGTGTACTGGGAAATCACGTTTCCTGATATATCATATGAAAAGGAGTCTTTATTGTTCTTGTCAAATCATTATTCATATACAGCAGAAAGGCTGATACAGAGATTTATTTGAGTGCATCGCCCACAATGGCGTCCTTTCTGCTGAGAATATCATCACTGAGCAGCTCTTTCGTTACTTTCTCAAAACCGATGCGATGGATGGTATCGGAGAGACGTTCCCCTTTCTGGCCCTGTTCTGCAAAGAAGAGGATGGTTTTCTCAAGGGTGGCCAGAACTTCTTCCTCGGTTGTAAAAATCTTAGGGATCCGCTGGCCCATAGCCACTTTCTTGCCCCAACGGCCGCCGATGACGATGGAGTAACCGGCGATATAATCTTCGTTCACATGGAATGGACACTTATGGAGGCAGCGCCCGCAGCGATTGCACTTGTCAGGGTCAATAAATACCTTGCCGTCAACAACCTTTGGCAGACTGATCGGACAGGCAGCTTCAATCTGACATTTCTTACAGCCTTTGCAGAGATCTGTGTTTGGCTGAGGAACACGCTGGCCGTAGATACCAAAGTCGTTCAGGGATGGTTTGACACAGTTGTTCGGACATCCGCCAACGGCAATCTTGAACTTGTGTGGAAGTGTTAATCCGCGGTAACCTTTGTAGAAAAGATGATGGATTTTCTCAGATAAAGCATATGTATCAATCAGTCCGTACTGACAGGTGGTGCCTTTACAGGAAACTACAGGACGGATTTTGGCACCTGTACCGCCGGTTTCAAGTCCTTCTTTGGCAAGATAAGCGATAAAATCAGGAATCTTGTCGTATTCGACGCCGATGACTTCTTGTGAGAGACGGGTTGTCATCGTGATCTGGCCGCTGCCGTAAAGGGCTGCAGCATCGGCAATACATCTCGCCTGGGCAGTTGTGATCCGTCCGTTGCCGGTAACGACACGGGCGTTGAATCTGTTCGTCCCTTTATTATTCAAAAAGCCAAGGCCTTTCAGACGTTTAATCTCATCCGCACTGACAGGTGTCTCAGACGGTGCATCGGAAGCAGGTTCACTCTGATGGGATGCAATAAATGCCTCCAGAACATCAGCTGCCTTTTCTACTGTGATCAGGCAGCGACGGTCATCACCCTCCGGATAACGATAGCGCGCCTTCAATTCCTCACAGTTGTCACTGCCGAGGGAAGCCTTGAAAGTGTCAACATATTCTGCACAGAGTTCCTTGAAGCCTTCTGTTTCATGGGCCTTGTCACCGCAGAAAAGCAGGCTGAGCACAGACATGGCAGCTGAAAGCGCACCGCACGTATTGCCGCAGCCCATACCGGCGCCGAATCCGGAAGCCAGTTTCAAGGCACGTTCGTCAAGACCGAGATCATAGGCTTTGTTGGCAGCGCGCAGGATACATTCTCCGCAGTTATAATTCTGATTCATATAAAAATCATTTGCAATTTCACGTAACATGTAATACCTCCTCAAGTGTTCGAATAATTTAATTATACTATAGACATTTCATAATGTCTTTAATTGTTTTGCAATTAACAGGACTTCGTGCTACTATTAAATTTATAAGGGGCAATGAAGAATGCCAGCTATGGTATGATATAAATAATATAAAAGGATCCGGAGGAAATATGCGATGAGAAGAGCTGACAGAGAAGTAACAGATGTGGATGGGATGATCGATATTATCGACCACTGCAAAGTGTGTCATATTGCGTTGATGGACGGCGAGTGGCCGTATATTGTGGCTATGAATTTTGCGTACAGCTATGAAAATGATCAGTTAGTGATTTATCTTCACAGTGCCAAAGAAGGAAAGAAACTGGATCTGCTTCGGAAGGACGATCATGTTTGCTTTGAAATGGATTATGATCATGAAATGATCCCGGCAAAGTATGCCTGTGCTTACAATTTCCGGTATGCAAGTGTTGTGGGCCGGGGACATTGTGAGATTATTACGGATGTGGATGAGAAGATTAAAGCCTTGGAACTGCTGATGAAGCACCAGACAGGGGAAGATTTTGTGATGGAAGCGAAGCATACACTGGCGGTTGAAATTCTGAAGATCACTGTTGAAGAATTTACCGGCAAGAGACGTTTTAAGAAATAGATATAGATGATAAAGGACGGATATAAGATGGCGACAACAATTCATAAAATGTCCTGCCCGTATGACTGCCCTTCCACCTGTGGACTTGAGGCAGAGATTGAAGACGGCAGATTGATCAAAGTGAAGAATGATAAGACACATCCGGTGTCAAAGAACGGCATTTGCCGCAAGATGCAGCACTATGAGCAGGATATTTATTCAGCAGACAGGCTGAGGACACCTCTGCGTCGTGTGGGCAGAAAGGGTGAAGCAAAGTTTGAGCCCATTAGCTGGGACGAGGCAGTAAGGGAGATTACAGATCAGTTTAAAGCAATTATAGAGACATGGGGTGCCGAGGCGATTTTACCCTGTGTCTATTCCGGCGTCATGAGCGATATTCAGCGTAACTGCGGAGATGCTTTTTTTAACCGCATGGGTGCGTCGGAACTTGTCAAAACACTGTGTTCATCGGCAAAAGGTGCCGGCTATGATGCGGTTGTGGGCAAAACCGGATGTCTTGAGCCGACAGAGTTAAACGACAGTGATCTGTATTTGATCTGGAGCTGTAATATGGCAGCCACAAGACTTCAGACTCTGGCGGATCTGCAGAAACCGGCCAACAGACATAAGAAGAAAATATTGATCGATGTGTATCCGAACCCGACGGCAGCGTACTGTGACCAGGTGATCACCATCAAGGCGGGAACAGACGGGGCACTGGCTTTATCCATGATGCATGTGCTTAAGAATGAACATTTGGTGGATAAATCTTTTGTGGAGAAGTATACCAGTGGATATCCGGCATTTGCAGAGACACTGGATGCCTATACCCCAGAATGGGCTGAGAGTGAAACCGGTATTCCGGCAGAAGTGATCCGGCAGCTGGCCAGAGAATTTGGTCAGGCCAAGGCACCGGCCATTATACTGGGCAGCGGCAATTCCCGCCACGGCAATGGCGGTATGACGGTGCGTCTGATTACGATTTTATCCGCGCTGACCGGGGCATGGCAGCATCCTGGCGGCGGATTATGTGGCTGTACGCCGATTGATACGGATTATGTGAATAAATCGCTGATCACCCGTCCGGATTTCCGAAAGAAGCCGGCAAGAAAGATCAATATCAATCAGATCGGGCAGGCCCTTGCCATGGAAGGCAAAGAGGCAGTTCGGGGATTTTATGTGTATGGATGCAATCCGGCCAATACAGTCAGTGATCAGCAGCTGATTATCCGGGGACTTGAACGGGAAGATTTATTTACCGTTGTGCATGAACGCTTTATGACAGATACTGCCCGGTATGCGGATATTGTACTGCCGGCCACATTTTCTGTGGAACAGACGGATATTTATCGGGCTTATGGGTATTGTACCCTGAGTACAGGCCGTAAACTGGTGGATGCACCGGGAGAATGCAGGAGCAACTGGGATACATTCTGCCTTCTGGCAAAAGGCATGGGGTATGCGGATGATTATTTTGACCGGTCAGAGAATGAGATGCTGGATATTTTGCTGAGTCATCCGACCAGGGCGATTGCAGAGACTTCCGATGAAGCGAAGGAAACGCTCCGACAGGGCGGTTCTATTGCGTTGCCATTTTCAGATCATCTGGCCTTTGGCACTGAAACCGGCAAAATGCTGATCGTCAATGAGAAACTGGCAGAACCGATGCCGCATTATACGGCAGGTTACAGCGGAAAATGTCAGGACTATCCGCTGCATCTGGTGGCCGCCCCAAGTGTGTGGAGTCTTAACTCTACATTCCTTGACAGAGAGCATCTGATGGCATCCCGCAAGGAAATGACGCTGTGGCTGAATCCGGAGGATGCTGGTACACGGCAGATCACAGACGGTATGCCGGTGATGGCCTTTAATGAGCTGGGTGAAGTGCAGTTTACAGCCCGGGTAGATGACCGGGTGGCCGCGGGCAATGCGGTATCTGAAGGGATTTTTGCCGATCATCAGACGCAGAACGGCAGCGGGTTTAATACACTGACCCATGGCAGACTGTCAGATATCGGTGCGGCAACAACTATGAATGATAATCGCGTAGATGTACGTCCGTTACAGCACGTTTAAAGAAATTAAGCTTCAAAAGAGAAAACAGTCTGATCAGACAGAAAGAAAAAGAAAAGCTCCGAAGACAGGTGTTGGATGACTGCGCACCTGAGTTTCGGAGCTTTTTTTACAGCACGGCAGGATTTGGAATGATCAGGATGAGATTAGATTATCCCTGTGTCAGAATATTCTTTACATGCTGGATTTCCTGAGTGCTGGCCTTTTCAGCCGGCACATAATACTGATGGGCTCTTGCCAGCTGATAGATTTCCTCCTGGGAAGTCTCGCAGGCATTTCTAAGCTGTTTTAATGTCTGTTTCAGCTGTTTGTTTTCTGTTTGCGGAATCATTTCACCAAATCGTGTTAATTCGCCATTGATGCCGGCCAGTGTGTCGGCAACCATTGTTTTTTCATCGATCATTTTCAAAAACCTCCTTTAATGGAAAAACTGCATGAGCTGCTGTTTGTTCTGCATGGCCGACTGGGCAGATTTCTGGAAAAACTGCTTGATCTGAGGATCGGAAGCGCCGGAAGCATATTCCATCATTTTCTTGTGAGAGGTTTCGTAGCCGCCGATGAGATGGCGGAGATTCTGCAAATCCAATACTGATAATTCGTCCATAGTGTGACCTCCTGTGAAAAATTACATGTAATGAAAATATCACACGAAACATTACGGATTGAATGCTTCAAAGGCATTATTTGCCATGCTGTGAAGGAATCATTACAATGTTTACGTATCTATTGTGCGCAGTGGCCGTTTCATTATGTACGGAAAAATTTTCAAATTCAGATCAGTCCCATGCTTTTTAAAAGGAAGATCCAGAAAGTCAGTGTGACGGAGGACAACAGAGTTGCCATGACAATGATACTGGAGGACAAAACACCGTCATTGCCCATGTTTTTGGCCATGATGTAGCAGGTAACCGTTGTCGGAGAACCAACCATAATGAGGATGGCCACCAGAGCACTTTCACGGAAGCCCATGGCGATGGCAAATGGAAAATAGATGGCTGGTAAGGCCACCAGTTTGATAAAGGTGGCGATCATGGTCGGTTTCAGTTTCTTGATGGCTTTGCGGCCTTCAAAACCGGCACCTACAGCAAGTAGTGCCATCGGCGTGGCTGTCTGGGCAACATTTGTCACTGTTTTTAATACCAGAGGCGGCAGCTCGATATTCAGCAGAGAAAAAGGCACACCTGCGGCGATGCCGAGAATGATCGGATTGGTCAGGATATTTTTGAAGGCGCGTTTGATGGTGGCCGCTTTGTCTGAGTGATCCTGATTGTTGGCGCAAAACGTCAGAATGATGACGGAATAAATATTGTACAGAGGTACGGCAGAAACGATCATCAGCGGTGTCATACCGGAATTGCCATAGATATTCTGGACAAAGGCAATGCCGAGAACGGCGGCGCTGCCCCGGGCGGAGGCCTGGGTGAAAGCGCCCACCATAGACTTGTCCTTCATAAAGATACTTGTCAATGCCCAGATGCCCATAAACATGATGGTGGTGCCAACCATACAGAAAATGACAAATTTCGGGTCGAAAGCATCTCTGATCGGTGTGGTGGCAATGTCTTTGAACAGCAGGACGGGCAATGATACCTTGAAGACAAACTTGTTGATGATATCAACAAAATTCTCGTTGAACATCTTTTTTTGCATTAAAAACCAGCCAAGAACAATAACCAGAAAGACCGGCAGTGTCGCATTCAGGCTGAACATAAAATTACTCATTGGTTAAAACCTCTTTTTCTTTGAAATATATCTCCTGATGTTTAGAGTAACATTCACGCTGTCTGCTGTCAATGCACACAGAAAGTATCTGATGCATATGCTGATATATGAATTTGGAATGGTGGGTATAACAGATGGCCATAAAGATATTTATTGATCAGGGACATAATCCTTCGGGACCGAATACCGGGGCGGAGGGCTTTGGACTGAAAGAGCAGGATATAACTTATCAGGTAGGAAAAGATTTGGCAGCGCTTTTGCGGGCGGATGAACGTTTTGAAGTCCGCCTGTCACGGAATACCCCGGAAGAACGTCTGGGGACCAGCAATGCGACAAGTCTGGCGGCAAGGGTGCGGGCGGCAAATGCGTGGTCGGCAGATTATTTTATTAGTATTCATGCTAATGCCAATACAGATCCTGCTATTAATGGGACAGAGGTCTATGTCTACCGCAAATATACTCAGTCCTATTATCTGGCACAGCACATATTAAATGCCGTTGTTAATATTGTGGGAACCAAAGATAATGGCGTTCGGGCAAATCCGTCGCTGTATGTGCTCAGAAGAACCAACATGCCGGCGGTTCTGGTGGAACTGGCTTATCTGACCAATGCAGGGGATGCAGGGAAGCTTGAGACCATGCAGTCGGAATTCGCAAGAGGTATTTATGAAGGGATGCTCAGCTATTTTGGCATGAACCAGTAATTGGAGCATAAAAATGGGAAAAATAAAAATATGGCAGTGAAAAAAGTCGATACAGATGTAAATATGATATAATGAGCGTTAGTGAGCGGGAGCAAGCAATGCTTGTTCATCACGAACGGCGAATGGCGATCATGATATAATAGGAAACAAATGATAGGGCATTGAAGGAGGAATATCATGCGGTATAAGAAGTTTGGCAAAACAGGACTGGAAGTTTCCGAGATTTGTCTTGGAACATGGGGCATCGGTGGCGCCGGTTGGGATGCACACTCAGATGAGGAGAGAATGGATGCAATCAAAGCGGCTCTTGATTGCGGCATTAATTTTATTGATACAGCACCGGCGTATAATGCAGGAAGAGCAGAGCAATATATCGGCGAGACACTGCATTGTCTGGGGGCCCGGAAACATGTTATTCTAACGACAAAGTGCGGCAATAAATATGTGGACGGTAAATATATCCGCTGCGGCTCGGAAGCATTGATCCGCAGACAGTGTGAGGAGTCTCTCAGAAATCTTCAGACGGATTATATTGATCTGTATCTGGTGCACTGGCCGGATCCGAATGTATCGATGGAGGAAACCATTGGTGCGGTGGCTCAGTTGAAAAAGGAAGGCAAGATCCTGCATGCTGGTGTTTCCAATTTTACAAAAGAACAGATAGAAGAGGCGGGAAAGTATTGTGAAATCGAGGCCTATCAGCCGCAGTACTCCATGCTGGACGGGGATAATGAGGCAGTCATCCGGTGGGCTGCGGCGCAAGGCATGGGAATTATGAGTTACGGGACTCTTGGCGGAGGTATTCTGACAGGAACATACAGGGAAGTGCGAACATTTGGCGAGACGGATAATAGAAATCGCTTTTATCCATATTTCAGAGAGCCACTTTTTTCAAAGGTCATGGAACTGCTGGAAGTGCTGGATGCCATAGCGGCGGAAAGAGGCGTTCCGTTGGCTCAGATTGCTGTGAACTGGACATTGCAGCAGCCTTTTATCACGTCATGTATTGCGGGGGCTCAGAGCCGGAAGAAGGTGGAGGAAAACTGTGCAGGACTTGAATGGCAGCTGACAGAGGACGAAATGCACAGACTGGATCAGGCAATACAACGATATCAATTTCCTGTCCAATGCGGTGAAGTTTACCAAAGAAGGTGAGATTATTGTGGAGAGCGTTCCGGATAAGGGCTCTGATTTTTCGGTATTTCTTCGTTTGCCAGAGGCATCCATGGAAGAACATGCGGATGTGCAGACACAGACAGCCGTGAAGACCGAAGAGGCAGATTATGAAGATACTTTCCGAGGTCGCCGCATTCTGTTAGCGGAAGATAATGAGATCAATGCAATGATTGCCATAGAGATTTTGCAGGAAATGGGTGCTTCTGTCAATCATGCTGAGAATGACTCGTGCTATGAACAGGTCAGATGCCGGCACATTTGGCGGTGATGATTCAGAAATAAGAAAAGCCGGAGACAGGTTTTCATCCAATAAAAAGGCTGTGAAGAATGAATCAGAAACGATTCATCTTTCACAGCCTTTTTGGCGACTAGTTTTAAAGGCAATTTGCCTTTTTAGTGTGAGTTTTCTTTGCTCGATGAGGTATCAGAGGCATCAGAAGCTGCTTTTGGGTCATTGGCTTTTGAGGCATCAAAGTCTTTTGGTATGAAGACATTATCAGGATTGATCTCCGGAATGATGACATTAGACAAATCAGTCTTCAGGTGCTTTTTATAGAGCATATAATCAAAGATATGATTCATCAGATAAACAAGTACGGCGATAATCGGAACACCCAGGAACATGCCCACAACGCCGCATGTAGCGCCGCCTACTGTGATGGCAAAAATAATCCAGATTGGGGAAAGTCCTGTGGAATCTCCGAGAATCTTCGGACCGAGGATGGTTCCGTCAAACTGCTGCAGCAGGAAAATAAGAATCAGGAAAATTAAAGCCTGTTTCGGAGAGATGATCAATAAAATGATCAGTCCCGGAATAGCCCCGATAAATGGACCGAAGTACGGGATCATATTGGTAATGCCGACGATGATACTGATAAGCAGTGCGTACTGCAGATGCAGAATGCACATGAGTACAAAGCAGATAATGCCGATGATCAGCGAATCCAGCGCTTTGCCGATGATATACTGACCAAAGATGTGGTTGCATTCTTTAATTGTGAAAATGACCTTATAGGCGGTCTTCTGGTCAAATAATGCATAGATAATGCGTTTCATACCGTGGATGATCCGATGCTTGCTGGACATCAGATAACACGAAATAACAAAGGCCAGAATGATATTGATAATCCAGCTGATAATGGACATACCGGCATTGTAGATCATCGGTACGATGTCGGTCATCACTGCCTGAACCGAATTGATAGCATTCGGCAGCGCATTGTTGATGGTGTCGATGATATAAGCAAAATCAATATTCGGGTAACGTTCATTCAACAGATTCAGATTCGTCATGATCGTGTCATACAAAGAGGATGACTGACGAATCAGTTCCAGAATACTTTCAACAATCTGTGGAATAACAAATGTCAGCACAAGGGCAATAAAGCCGATGACAATGACATAGGCCAGCAGCAGAGAAAGAAACTTGTGCAGCTTTGCAAACTTCTGAGAGGCTGTCCGGCTGAAAAGGATGTGGTCAATCCTGTTTACCAACGGGTTGATAAAGTAAGCAATCAGAAATGCAATCAAAAATGGTGACAATGTCGATAAAATCGAAGATGTATAGATCTGCATGTCTCTCCAGTTGTTGATAAACTTGAAAATGATCAGGCAGATTGTAAAAGTTGCAACTACATAAGTACATATGGAAAAGTATTTGTTGTTGGATTCAAACTTCTTTTTCTTTCCGGAACTTTTCTCGGAATTAGGAGCGGGCTGCCGTGTGTGTTCTGGTAACGCCATAATGTGTGTTTCGCCTCCGGTAAAATAAATATAGGGACAGAACCAGGCATCTGTTGGGATGCTTTGGTCATCAAAAGATACTGTTTCTATTATATGCGCTTTGATATGCTAAATACAAGATGCAAAATAAATTTTTGCCAAAAACAGATAACTATCAGATGATGAAAGCGATGATAGAGGACGGGCTGCGGTCAGAAAAGGGTGCTGTGCCAACAGGAAAAAGGAAACTCTGAAAAAAATTTGAAAAAAACAAAAAAACTTTAAAAAAGTTGTTGACAAAAAGAGATTTCTGCGGTAAGATTAATAGCGTCGCTGAGGTAATCACTTCGGATGACGGGTAAGCGCTTTTAGCTCAGTTGGTAGAGCACCTGACTCTTAATCAGGGTGTCCAGGGTTCGAGCCCCTGAAGGCGCATCAAAAGCACTGTTTTTGCAGACATAGGAGCTGCGGGGGCGGTGCTTTTTTC
>JABLTO010079614.1_pt1 | contig 22674 bp, 19 predicted proteins | sample 7160091 | NCBI WGS metagenome assembly JABLTO01 (sample SAMN14651225, study PRJNA627086) | human gut metagenome | isolation source: feces | host: Homo sapiens
GGATAACTGCTAATTATCACTTAAAGCATACCACATTTTTATGATATATTCCATCGAATTAAGTTTCGTTATGTCGCATCACTCTATCTGTATTAAGAATTTTCTCCTTAATCTTACTATCTGTTAAATATTTTTTATCATTCTGCACTGTCATGGAGCTGAAGAAATGATACTTGCATATCCAAATTCAACACTGCACAGATATCAGCAAGTTCTTTCACCGAAAAGTTATAATCTCCGCATTCCATGTCAAAAGCTCATCTACTTTACATTCTTTTTCACTCATTTTTTTCATCTCCGTATACACATTAATCCAACATTTCTATAATATCGCCCTGTCTGATGCTTTCGCCCAGATCTGCTCTGATAATTTTTTCGTCAGAGCCTTTTATTTCCATACATACTCCTGCAAATTCCTCTGTATAACTGAGGCCGTATATCAGTATTGAAAATTGATCTACTGTCAGATCTTTCAAATTGATCAGTTCTTCACGATCCCGGCAGCTGCGGAAAATATCATATGTTCCATCTGGATCTGTTACCCGTCCATCTCTCCAAAGTGTATCTATGTATTGGTATGCCCCTTCGTCGATCAATTCCGCAAGGATTTCCAGACACAGTCTTAAACATCTCCCTGAGAAGAAAAATAATGATGCCTGATAGTAATTTTTTGCAGAAATTCTGACAACCTCTTTGTACAATTCTTTTCTTTGTTCATCCTCATCCTCTTTCTTTTCATTCACAAAGAGAATATTCTCCAGACATTCTTCTGTAAATTCATCATTTGGCAGATTATCCAGCATCCAGATTTTCTTTTCTACAGTATTTTCTGCTTCTACTGAGCAGTAAAGCTTATATGCAATGCGGCTTTTGTCATAACCGAGATAACACAGGCAGCGATATGTAAGAAAATTGCGTCTTTTATCCATCAGTATCTCAGCAAGTTCCGGCTGTTTCTGATTCTCTTCTCCTTTTTTAAAAAAAAGCATCGTCCGACCGCTGCTGATCCGGTCATAATATTCCGGCCAGACATTTTTGTAAATTGCCAGCGAAAGTATCTGCTCTGCCGCATGCTGTCCCGGCTTTATTCCCTTGTTTACCAGATTCAATTCCATAAAAAATCTGTAATCATTCAAAATCATATACTGCAAACGATAGTCCAGAAGGTATGGTGCCACAAGACTGACAAGATTTTCTTTACCTGGTTTTTCAAAATCGTCCAGTTCCTTTTTCAATTCATCAATACTGCTTGCTGGCTTTAAAAGCGAATTTATTTTTTTCAGGTTTTCCCGGAAAACGTACTCGGATGTTACTCTGTTAATTCCTGGAAGCACCGGCAATACATAGTCAAAAAATTTGTAATGTTCCATTCTTGCAAGGACTTCATCTTTTACCACATAAACAAAGCGAATATATTTATCTTCCGGAAGTCTCTGATTGACCATCGCATTTATTTCTTTCAGACGGACAAAAATTTCTATTACATCGTCTGTCTTCATTCGATCCATATCTTCAAACACAACGGTATGTCCGATTTTTTCTGCTGTCTGTTCCAGACAGTAGACGAGGTCCATACTATACTGGTCAAGGTAGTCCCGGGTGCCTGTTCTTTCTACTGCGACTTCCGCTTTCTCTCCTTTCAGAGCCAATGTTTTTACATACATTTTAGTCAGTGCCTGATAGGTCAGATATCCGCCTCCAATTACCGCCATACCGATCACAATGAGATAAAGTGCTGCATGAATCTCTGTCTTATAGTGAACAAATATGCTGGCCGCCGGTAATGTTGCCTTCAGAAGTTTCCCAAGCGGTGTAAAAAATGTCAGCAATAATACAAGAAACAAAAACAGAGAGCAGACTACTGTTTTTGTTCTCAGATGTCTGGTGCTTTCATGAATCATCTCAAAACTGCTGGACGGAATGTCTTTTTTGTGAAATCGAGAATATATCTGCAAAAGAATCCGCCGCTCTGTCTCATTCTTATTATCACTGTCATTGCATTGGCTTTCTCCCATGGAAACATAAAGAAAGCGCGGTTCATCCTTTTTGCGCCGGTCTTTAAAAGGGTTATTAATTTTCTGCTTAAGATTCGCCATTCGCAGATATCTTTTTTCATAAGAGCGGAGCAGACTGCTTTTACCCACGCCAAATCCACCGGCAATTCCAATATTGTGAATACGCGGTTCATCAAATGCTGAATCCAGATATTTATAATAGATTTCTCTTTCCTCTGTCTCCTCCAGTGCCGGATCACAGGAAAGTGGGAAAATCAGATAATCTCTGTTTATTGAACTCATTATTTTTTCCTCTTCGCCCAAAGCATAAAGTATTTTTCCAAACCATTCACGGTGTATTTCATCATTGCAATGACTCTTGCGCCAAGTGGGATTCCTGCCCTGATATAAGTTCTCCAGTTCATCTGTGCGGATTTGCTCTTCTGTCCTGATTTGGATGTCGCGGATCTGCGGTAGATCAGCAGTGGTTCATCGACACCGTATGCATACGGAATCTTGTTCAATATGGCAAGCCATGTGGCAAAATCTTCGTGGATACCGTCTTCTTCCGGCATTGGAAATTCTTTCATCAGCTCTTTGCGGATCAGAACGGATGAACAGGAAATGACGTTTTGTCCCAGCAGTTTTTTGCGGTTGATTTTTTCCGGTACATGCAGGATATGCGCGATTCTGTTTCCCTGTGCATCAATAAATGCAGAGCCTGTAAAAACAAGTGCCGCCTCCGGAATTTTCAAAAGTAATGTCATCTGTTTTTCCAGTTTGTCAGGTTCCCACAGATCATCACTGTCAATAAACGCGATCCACTCTCCTGCTGCCTGGCGGACACCGTTGTTGCGGGTCGCAGCCGCGCCGGAATTCTGTGGATTCTGAAGGATACGGATACGTTCATCTTTTTTTGCAAGTTCTTGCATAAGTGCATATGTATTGTCTTTCGAACAGTCATCTATGATCAGCAGTTCCCAGTCTTGCCATGTCTGAGAAAGGACGCTGTCCACAGACTGTTCCAGATATTTTTCGCAATTATAAGCCGGAGTTATGATGGATATTTTCGGCATGATTTTCCTCTTTTCTACTGTTTTAACTACATAGTAATCAATCTATTTGTAGTTTACCACAACACATCTGTTGTTGTCATCTTTTTGAAAAAGTAATACCATCTTTCGATTTCCAGCACTTACGAAAAAGCACCATCCGAATCTGCCATGTAAGCAAATGTACGGATGATGCTTTCTAATGATATGTTTATTATATTTATAGTTTATTCTACAGTAACGCTCTTTGCGAGGTTTCTCGGTTTATCAACATCAAGACCTTTTGCAACGCTGACATAATATCCCAGAAGCTGCAGCGGAATCACTGCAAGGGATGTTGCAAAGTGCGGATCTGTCTTCGGGATATATACGGTAAAGTCCGCGGTTTCTTCGATATTATAGTTGCCAAATGTAGTCAGTCCCATCAGATATGCGCCACGGCTCTTGCACTCTACCATGTTGCTGACAGTTTTTTCATAAAGTGCCGGCTGTGTGAGGATGCCGATCACCAGTGTACCATCCTCAATAAGGGAGATGGTTCCATGCTTCAGCTCACCTGCTGCATATGCTTCTGAATGAATGTAGCTGATTTCCTTCATCTTCAGGCTGCCTTCCATGCTGATTGCATAGTCAATTCCACGGCCGATAAAGAAGACGTCTTTTGAATTTGCCTGTTTGGATGCAAACCACTGCAGGCGCTCTTTGTCATCGATGATTCGCTGGATTTTATCCGGCAGAGTCTCAAGTTCTTTGATGTATGTGCTGTACTGTTCTTCGGAAATCGTACCTTTTACTTTCGCAAACTGGATTGCCAGTACATAAGCAGCGATCAGCTGTGTGCTGTATGCTTTCGTAGTTGCAACGGAAATCTCCGGACCTGCAAGTGTGTAGAATACATTGTCTGCTTCACGCGCGATGGAGGAACCGACTACGTTGACAATTCCCATTGTGCGGATGCCTTCTTTTTTGCAAAGACGCAGTGCTGCAAGACTGTCTGCGGTCTCACCGGACTGGCTGATGATCACTGCCAGAGCCTTCTGATCCAGAATCGGATTACGATAACGGAACTCAGATGCAAGCTCTACACGAACCGGTACACGTACCATATCTTCAAACATATACTGTGCTGACATGCCTACATGATAAGCAGATCCACAGGCAATGATATATACCTGGCTGATCTCCTGAATTTCTTCATCGGAAAGTCCTACCTCAGAAAGATCAATCTGTCCGTCTTTAACTACGGAATTCAGGGTATCTCTGACTGCTTTTGGCTGCTCATGGATTTCTTTCATCATGAAATGCTCGAAACCTGCTTTTTCGGCTGCCTCTGCATCCCATTCAATTGTCTTCATTTCTTTCTGGATTTCTTCGCCGTCCAGATTGTAGAAAGTGATCTCACCTTTGCGGACACAAGCCATCTCCAGGTTGCCGATATAATACACATTTCTTGTATATTTCAAAATTGCCGGAACATCGGATGCTATATAGGATTCTCCGTCAGCTACACCAAGGATCATCGGGCTGTCTTTACGTGCCACATAGATTTCTTCCGGATAATCTTTAAACATGATTGCAAGTGCATAGGAACCACGGATACGAACCATAGCATGGTTGATTGCATCGACTGGTGTTCCTTCGTATTTTTTGTAATAGTAATCTACAAGTTTGACAGCTACTTCTGTGTCAGTCTCTGAATAGAAGGCGTACCCTTTGCGAAGCAGTTTATCCTTCAGTTCCTGATAGTTCTCGATGATACCGTTGTGTACGGCAACTACGTTTCCGTCATCGCTCACATGCGGATGTGCGTTGTTTTCGGATGGTTCTCCGTGTGTTGCCCAACGGGTATGTCCAATACCACAGGTTCCCGGAACGGATTCTCCGTCGTTTGTTTTCTCGGCAAGTACTTTCAGACGTCCCTTTGCCTTGATAACCTCTGTCTCGCCTTCTCCATTACGGATGGCGATTCCGGCTGAATCATATCCACGGTATTCAAGCTTTGACAGTCCATCCAGAAGGATTGGTGCTGCCTGATGGTTTCCTGTAAAACCTACGATTCCACACATAAATATTTCTCCTCTTCTCTTTTGCTTAATATATGCAGCATTACAATATAATGTAAAAAATAGACATAATTATACAAAAATCAATTTTTCGTCTATGATAGCACAAAACTATCGGATGTTCAACCCGGTTTCTGTTACCTGAGTATGATATAGATGGTGTAGATCAGATACAGGCACACCATGGACGCGCCCTCTGTACGGGTAACTTTTCTGTTGGTTATCGCATAAACCAGAACCAGAATGGAAAATCCAATCAGCACCAGGATATCAATCAGATTGACGGTAATCAGGGCTACCGGACTGATAGATGCCGCAATACCAAGTACCATCAGGATATTAAAAATATTAGATCCAACCGCATTTCCAACTGCCATGTCGATTTCATTTTTCCGTGCAGCCACAAGAGAAGTAACAAGCTCCGGAAGGGAAGTCCCGATGGAAACGATTGTAAGTCCTACAAGCGTCTGGCTCATGCCAAGGTCGATTGCGATTCGGCTGGCTGCATCTACTGTCAGGTCCCCGCCAAAAGCAATTGCCGCTGCACCGCCTACGATACAAAGAATACTCTTTGGATAAGAAAGAAGTTTCTGTGTGCTTTCTTCTGCTTCTTCAATACTCTCGATTTCTGTCTTTTTTCCCTCTGCCCTGGCTTTCATTGCAGTACGTATCATCACGACAATGTAGGCTATAAACAGTGCAAGGAAGATAATTCCATCAAGATGCCCAAGGATCATCTTGTGTTTGTCCCCGATTGCCAGACAGCCAAGTCCAAGCAAAAGCAGGGCACAGATGATGGAAAGCGGGATGTCTCTTGTGATGGTCTCACGCTGTACCATAATCGGCGTGATAACGGCGCAGACTCCGACAACAAACATCAGGTTAAAAATATTTGAGCCGACTACGTTGCTGACGGCAAGTTCATTATTATGTGCCAGAGATGCGGTCACGCTGACTGCTGTTTCCGGCAGGGATGTTCCCATTGCTACGATCGTAAGTCCGATGATAATGGACGGAACTTTTAGTTTGCGTGCAATACTGGAACTGCCTTCTACAAAAAAGTCCGCTCCTTTTATCAGAAATACAAATCCTATTACAAGAAATACCAGTACCAGTACAAATGGTGACTGATTGATAAAATTTTCCATAGTCTTCTCCTTTTTGGTTTCACTTCAGTTGTTGACAGTATATCCCAATTTGACAGATACAGCAAGGGGAAGTATGATTGTATTATTTTATAATAGAAATATAATGATAGAAAAGTATGATTATTTTTGCAGAATTATATTTTCAGAGAAAGGACTATCCTATGCAGATCACACGCCCTGATTTTTATAAAGAATTTTCCTGTATTGCAGGAGCCTGTCCTGACACATGCTGTGCCGGCTGGCAGATTATGATTGACGAAAAAAGCCTGAAAAAGTATAAAAAATTCAAAGGGACTTTTCGCAATCGGCTGCACAATGATATCGACTGGTCGGAACAGGCTTTCCGTCAGTATGATCGCCGCTGTGCATTTCTGAATGAAGAAAACCTCTGTGATATTTACAGCGAAGCCGGACCAGATATGCTCTGTGACACCTGTCGTAAATATCCACGCCATATCGAGGAGTTTGAAGGACTCCGCGAATACTCGCTTTCTCTTTCCTGCCCGGAAGCTGCGCGGATTTTTCTTTCTCACAAGAATACTATTTCTTTTGTGACACGGGAAGTTCCTTCAAAGGAAGAAACTTATGAAGATTTTGATTATTTTCTTTTTACAGCACTGATGGATACGAGAGATTATCTTTTTTCTATTATTCAAAATCGAAATGTCCCAATGAAGCTGCGCCGTCAGAAATTACTGGCATGCGCGCATGATTTCCAACTGGCGTTGGATAAAAATGAGCTGTTCCAGTGGGAGGATATCCGCGCACGACATGAAAAGTCCGGATTTACGGCAGAATTTCAGGCTAAAGTGCGGAGCTGGACTGCAGGTAAAGGTGTTACTACAAACAAAGATGCTGATGTTATGGCATCTGATTCAAATTTCCGGAATTGTGATTCTGCCTCATTGGAATTAAGGAAGCAGATCTGGCAGACAGTAATTCCGCAGATGGAAGTCCTTCGTCCGGGCTGGCATGAATATCTGGAGGAAACGCTGGTGCCGCTTTATGACGGTGATTTTGCTGAGGAACCTGATATTTACAAATCCTTTATCACAGCATACCCCGACTGGAAAATTCAGGAAGAACAGCTCCTGCTCTACTGGATTTACACATATTTCTGCGGTGCTGTATACGACGGGCATATCTTCGCCAAAGTAAAAATGGCGATTGTATGTACTTTTATGATCCATGATCTGGCAGTCGGAACTTATCTGAAAAATGGCGGAAGTTTTTCTTTTGATGAGATGGTTTCCATCTGTTATCGCTTCTCACGCGAGTTGGAACACTCTGATCTGAATCTGAATAAATTTGAAGAGTTGATGGATGAGGAAAATGTATTTAGATTCGGTAATTTATTAAAGATTTAACACAATGCAAAAGAGGAATCACTTTATTGTGATTCCCCTTACATCTGAATTCGCTGAGCTTTTCTCATCCCAAGCTCAATCTTTTGCTCATTTGCTGCTATATTTTTTCCGATTCTTTTATTCATTTCAGCTGAATGTCCAATTAATCCCTTTGCCTCTATGTGAACTCCTGGTTTCATTGTAACAAGCAACGATTTATTGATTTTCAAAATAATTATTCACTCCTTTTCTTTACAATATTGAAAATTACTATACATAATAAACATGCTGGGAAGCATAATATTTTCTTCTTTTTCTGCAAGCTTTTTCTCTAAATCAGTATATGTTTCTTGCGGCAACCTGTATACTCCATTTCCCGAAATTCTTAACAAAATAACACTGTCTACTTTTGATCTGCTTGAAGCAGTCGCATCTAATACAACTTCCCCAATAACATACCCTTCCTGATAACAACGAAATGTAGATATCTCCGCCACCCATACTGACTTAGGCATAAGCACATCTGCATAAAATATTTGCTCGTCAATGTCTATTCCATTTTTTATACGAAATTGTTTATATTCGGCACTGTTTGCCAAATAGTATCTAACTGTTAATGGATTCTCAGACGACACAGAAATACTTTCTATCAGATATTTTAAATCCTCCATTTTCTCTTTATCAGAGACTTCACTGAGCTTAGAATAGCACAGATTTTTAAAAACTTCAATTGCTTTTTTCAGACGATCCTTTTGATTTTCAATAAACGTATCACAAATCGTTACTGCTGCAGCTGCTTCTAAAAAAACATGTTTTTCCAATGGTACAATATATGCTTCTAACTTATAATTTTTATCTATAGTAAAATGATCCATTGCTTCTTCTACATATGGAATCTGATTATCATCATTTATAATATACGTATTATATAGTTGTGATGTATCAATGCATGGATAATCCCCCAGTTTAAACTGTTTGCATTCTGTGATTTTCTTTTGTTTTAAACCATGCCCAATAACTAAAGTTGCATGTTTTTTCGCATCAGGGCGAACAGCCGTGACTGCAAGTATCGGAATCGCTGATTCTACATAATAATGAAACCAGTTTTTAAAATTTGTTTCGTGTATATTATCCCAGTGTGATATAACTTCATTTTTTTCAGCATCTATGCTACTTTCAAAAGAGTCCTCCAACGTTCGCTGATAATCCTCTGCACCAGCATATATCATTGGTGAGTATCCAAATTCTTTTAATATATAGGATATATCGTTGCAATATAAACCATGAGACGGAAGTATCCTCTCCGAAATGCGATGACTCAATTTTTCCTGAATATCGCTCGGTAATACTCTTGCATACAATGGAGAAGACGCAGACTCAAAATCCCCCAGACAATAGATAGCTGTTTCGGCACATTTCATTGCAACCCCATCCTGACTGCAGAAAACGAACGCATGCGTAGTAAAAGTCTTCCCCAGTAAATGCATTCGATATTGAGCTGTAATCATGTATCGAAAAGGATGTATTTTCTCGTTTGTATTTGGTTCTTTTGTAACCATTTTATAAGGATTCAAAAGTGTCCGACCATATGTATGCCCCGTCTCATTATGTGTGTAGGATGGGCGAATAACAACCGTTCCCAAAAAATCTTTTTTTCTATTATCCTTTTTCATATGTTTCCTTTCTGAAACAGTATCTTTTAATTTATAATTATATACATTTTTCATATCTAAAACCACTTAATCTTCTCGACATTTTTCGACATTCCAGCCTTTTTAGTAAGCAAAAACACATGGCATCATATTACTCATATGATATCATGTGTTTTCATAAACTATGGAGAATATCTATATTTTTTATAATATTCAGATGATAATACAGACCATGCCGCCTTTGCTGTCGTTGACAATTTTCTGCATGGTATCCTGCAATTTTGACTGGCTTTCTTCACCTATCGAGGCAATTTTACTGCGGATGCCATCCTGTACAAGCTGCTCGATGGATTTGCCGAAAATATTGGTCTCCCAGATGCTTTCGCCTCTTTGTCCACTCTCCCCAATGTACTGGATCAGATCTTTTGCCTGCTGCTCCGTGCCTACGATCGGCGCGATCTCCGTCTCGATTTCTGCTTTGATCATATGGACAGATGGACTTTTTGACTTGATTTTTACTCCGAATTTGCTTCCCTGCCGGATCACGGACGGATCCTCAATCTGGATTTCATCAAGCTCCGGAACAACGACGCCATAGCCGGTATCGCGAACTGCTTCCAGCGCCGACTGCACTTTTACGTACTGTTTTTTCATGGCCGCAAGTTCTTTCATCGTGTGGATCAGATCATATTCGCTCTCCATCTGAATTCCGCTCATTTCACTGAGTATTTTGTAATAATATTCATCTTTGACCTGCACCCGGACACGGACACACCCGCTCGACAGGCTGACTTCCTCAAGCATGGTTTCCTGCACACACGGAATTCCGAGAGTGACTGATTCTCTGGTAATGTCTTTGATATGATGAAATCCTTTCATCTTCGTGCGAATGCAGTCCAGAATCTGTGCTTTCAGCTCGTGATCTGACGGAAGCATCTCCACCCATTTCGGAACAAAAAACTGAATCTCTGTCACCGGAAATTCATACAACACATTCGAAAGAATTTTGGTGACATCTTCTTTGCGAAGCTGTTCACAGTTTGCTGCCATGGTAATGACACCATATTTTTTCTCAAGGGAGTGGACAAGTTCCTGTGTTTCTTCTTTGTACGGTGCCTGAGAATTCACAAGAAGCAGAAATGGCTTGCGTTGTTTTTTTAACTGACTGATGGTCGCTGCCTCTGCTTCGACAAAGTTTTCCCTTGGCAGTTCCCCGAAGCTGCCATCCGTCGTAATCACAAGGCCGATCGTGGCATGTTCCTCGATAACTTTGCGTGTTCCGGTTTCGGCCGCCTCATGGAATGGAATTGCTTTTTCAAACCACGGGGTCTTTACCATTCGTTCTTTACCCTCTTCGATGTGTCCGCTGGCGTCTTTTACCAGAAAACCAACGCAGTCGATCAGACGGATGCGGACTTTCTGCTCCTCACCTAATGGCACTTCTATCGCCTCTTTCGGTATAAATTTCGGCTCAACTGTCGTGATCAGTTTTCCGGATCCACTTAGTGGAAGCTGGTCACGTACTTCTGCCTGTTTTTCCGGTTCCATCTCCGGCAGTGCAACCAGCTCCATGAATCTGCGGATAAATGTGGATTTTCCGGTGCGGACGGGTCCTACAACGCCTATGTATATATCACCGCCGGTTCTTGCCTGAATATCCCGGTAAACCTGAAATTTTTCCATAAAAAAGCCCCCTTGCATATACTCACACAATCCCATGTATTGTTACATATATATGCATAAGGGGCTTCTGTTATGATTTTGTCTGTTTTCTTATAGAATAAATCTGCACAGCTAATTCATGTTGTGCACAAGATTTATGATTCTTTTGTACCATGTTCTTTCAGGTATGATTCTCTTCCCTGTTCGTAAAGATTGTTTCCTTCGCAGTCAATGATGACTACCAGTGGCATTTCTTCGACATAAAGACGACGAAGTGCCTCTGATTGGAGATCTTCATAAGCCACCAGTTCTGCTTTTTTGATGCATTTTGCAAGAAGTGCGCCTGCTCCGCCGATTGCGCCAAAATAAACTCCATTATATTTTTTCATTGCTTCTATAACTTCCGGAAGGCGGGCTCCTTTTCCGATCATACCTCGTGCACCCACGGACATCATGGTCGGTGCATAGGCATCCATTCGTCCGCTTGTAGTCGGTCCTGCGGAACCGATAACCTGTCCCGGTTTTGCCGGAGTCGGTCCTACATAATAAATCGTTGCATCTTTCGGATCAAAAGGAAGTTCTTCTCCTCTGGCAAGTGCCTCGCACATTCTCTTGTGTCCGGCATCACGGGAGGTGTAAATGGTTCCGGTAAGGTAAACGGTATCACCGGCATGAAGGCTTTTTGCAAGTTCTTCTGTCAGGGGAAGTGTAATATGTCGTTCCATTTTCAGATCACCTCCGTTTTATGTCTTGTCACATGGCAGCTGATATTGATCGCACATGGCATGCCGGCAATGTGAGTCGGCATGGTCTCGATGTTCAGACCAAGTGCAGTTGTTCTTCCTCCGAATCCCTGCGGTCCGATACCAAGCTGGTTGATTTTTTCCAGCATTTCTTTCTCAAGGTCTGCATAGTATGGATCCTCGTTTTCGGTATCTATCGGGCGCATCAGAGCCTTTTTTGCAAGGAGAGCTGCCTTATCAAAAGTACCGCCGATTCCTACTCCGACAACCATCGGAGGACATGGGTTTGGGCCTGCTGTCTCTACAGTTTCGATGATAAAATCTTTAATTCCTTCGATTCCTGCGGATGGCTTAAACATGCGGATTGCACTCATGTTTTCACTTCCGAAGCCTTTCGGACCAACGGTGATTTTGATGTTTTCGCCCGGAACGATTTCTGTATAAAGCATTGCCGGTGTATTATCGCCGGTGTTTCCTCTGCGAACCGGATCTTTGACAACGGATTTACGCAGATAACCGTTGGTGTAGCCGCGGCGTACGCCTTCGTCTACTGCCTCGCTCAGGTCTCCGCCTGTTATATGTACGTCCTGTCCGATTTCAAGGAAAACGCAGGCCATTCCGGTATCCTGACAGATTGGAACCTGTTCGTTCTCGGCAATTTCGTAATTTTCGATAATGTTGTCAAGGATGCCACAGGCAATCTGTCCGTCCTCACAGGAACGACAGGCCTGGATGGATTTTTTGATATCATCCGGAAGCACCTGATTGGCTTCGATGCAAAGTCTCTCGATGGTGTCCGTAATCATGGATGCTTGTATTTCACGCATGTCGGTTGCACTCCTTCGTGTTGTGTATTTTTGTTTTTATGTTTTTTGTTTTATTGTATCGTATCGGGAATTTTTGTGCAAGGGTGGATGAAGGAATTTGCGGGGAGGGGATATATAAGCTCACAAAAGAAAGGCAGGCGGTCCGGTGACACGCTTCGTTTCCTGTGTCCTCCCGTGCGCCTATGGATGAGTAATTTTGTTAACTCGCTGACGCTCAAACAGAACAAAATCACTCATCGCTGGCACAGTCGTTCACTGGGAAGCCTCGCTGAGTCCCCGGACCGCCTGCCTTTCTTTCTGTGAATTGGTATCCCCTCCACACAATTTAATTTCATCGCACCCGTCAAAAATTTGCCTAGATGCGAAGTCGGCTCAGGGCCGGGGCGGGACGCCCCTACCGGGAGTTCTAATGAACTGGAGTCATAATGCTTGATTCATTTGAACTTGAGGGTATTTTGAGATTTTACGATATAACAGCCGAGGTGGCAATCATAAAACATGAGGAACTAGAAAGAGCTGACCGGGATCTGTCTCCTGTAACCTGGTGCGGCTTCCGAAATTTTTTCGTTCCAGCGATAACTGCGTTGCACTGTCTGAGCGCTTCAGCGCGAGTTTGCAAAAGCAGTTATCAATAGGCGAACGAAAGAATTTCGAGAAACGCAAGCCGGTTGCAGGGACAGATCCCGTGTCAGCTCTTCTCATTGCACCTCAGTGATATGCCCCTCACCTTGGTGTTATATCACATTACTCTCATCATACCCTCAAATTACAAATCAATAAAACTCATTATGAAGCAGTTCATGCTCCTTGCCTTTGAGCAATCCGGCATACAGTTCCTGTACAAGCGGGTTCTCATCGGACTTTTTGATGATCATAGTATTATCTGCATTGTACAGACCTTTTGCTCTCGCATACTTGGTTCTGTCACCTGCTCTGGTCGGCTGGCCGCCACCCATGATACATCCACGACGACATGCCATGATCTCAATCAGATGATACTCGGCTTCGCCGTTCTTTACACGATCCATAACGATTCTTGCATTTGCAAGACCGCTGGCAACGCAGACTTTTACATCAATTCCTTTATACGGAACCGTAAATTCTTTGATGCCTTCTTCTCCACGAACACCGCACTCTGCGATTTCATTCATGGTTTCCTTGGAATGATCCGGATTCAGACGACGGAGAACTGCCTCTGTAACACCACCGGTAACACCAAAGATTACACCACCGCCGGAACCAAATCCAAATGGCATATCACATGCTTCCGGATCCAGAGATGCAAAGTCAAGACCAAAGTTATCAATCATACGGATCAGTTCTGTGGTCGTAATAACGATATCCGTATCTTTCTCTCCATGTGTATAGCTGTTCGGACGAACTGCTTCTGCTTTCTTTGCAGTACATGGCATAACAGAAACCATAATGGTCTTCTTTCCTGCTGCATGCTCCGGATCACGGAAATATTCTTTAATTACTGCGGACATCATTCCCTGTGGAGATCTGCAGGTAGAAAGATTCGGAATAAATTCCTGATACTGGTCAGTGATGAATTTTACCCATGCAGGACAACAGGATGTCAGAAGAGGAAGTTTTTCTCCTTTTTCGATTCGATCCAGGAACTCCGCTGTTTCTTCCATAATGGTAAGGTCAGCACTGAAACTTGTATCATAAACTTCATCAAATCCCATACGGTGAAGTGCATTGACGATTTTGCCCATTACACTTCTGCCTTTCTGGAGGCCGTAATGGTCACCAACGGCTACACGAACTGCCGGAGCGATCTGTGCAACCACACGGATTTCCGGATCCGCCAGAGCCTTCCAGACTTTATCAGAATTTGTATGAATGGAAATCGCTCCGGTCGGACAGAATACACGGCACTGGCCACAGTTTACGCACTGTGTTTCTGCAATCTTTTTGTTGAATGCCGGCATAACCATAGCTTCTGTTCCACGGAATGCAAATCCAAGTGCTCCGATTCCCTGAATCTCCTCGCAGGCACGTACACAGTTGCCGCAGAGGATACATTTATTCGGATCACGTACTATGGATGGCGAACTGAAATCCAGTTCATGATGCTCTCTTGTATTTTCGAATCGGATGTTTCTTACTCCGAGACGATGTGCCAGTTCCTGAAGTACACATTCACCGCTCTTGATACAGGTTGTACAGTCACGGCAGTGTGCTGCAAGAAGCAGCTCCACGATCAGCTTACGATAGTTTCTCAGTCTTCCGGTATTTGTATAAATTACCATTCCATCTCTCGGCTGTTCGGAACAGGATGCAAATGTTTTGCCTCTGTCATCTTCAACCGTACATAAACGACAGGCTCCGAATGTGGAAATCTCTGAATGATAGCACAGTGTCGGAATGTTGATGCCTGCGTTACGGATCACGGTAAGGATATTTTTTTCATCGGTAAATTCCACTTTTCTACCGTCAATTGTCATTGTACCCATAAGTCAGCCCCCTTCCTATGCTTCCACATAAATTGCATCAAAGTTACAGTTATCCTTACAGGTACCGCACTTAATACAAAGCTCATTGTCGATATGATACGGATGTTTGATCTTTCCGGATATTGCTGCTGCCGGACAGTTCTTCGCACACTTGCCGCAGCCAATACAGAATTCCGGATTGATATGGAACTGACGAAGTGCAGTGCAGACTTTTGCACGACATTTCTTGTCACGGATGTGTTCTTCATATTCATCGCGGAAACGTTTCAGAGTACTGATTACCGGAAGCGGTGCACTCTTTCCAAGTCCGCAGAGAGCCATGCTCTGAACCATGGTCGCAAGTTCTTCCAGTTCATCAAGGTCGGACATTTCGCCCTTTCCTTCTACGATTCTTTCGAGGATTTCCAGCATACGTTTGGTTCCTTCACGACATGGAACACATTTGCCGCAGCTTTCACGCTGTGTAAAGTTCATAAAGAATCTGGCCACTTCTACCATACAGGTGTTTTCGTCCATTACTACCAGTCCACCGGAACCCATGATCGCATCCAGCGATTTTACGGAGTCAAAATCAAGTGGACGGTCGATCTGATCTTCAATCAGACATCCACCGGAAGGTCCACCTATCTGTACACCCTTGAATGCCGCTCCGCTCTTTAAACCGCCACCGATATCATAAATAATATGACGAAGGCTTGTTCCCATCGGAACTTCGATAAGACCTGTGTTTTCGATCGCACCGGTCAGGGAGAAAGTCTTTGTTCCCGGGCTTCCTTCTGTACCGATGGTACGGAACCAGTCAGCACCCTGAAGAATGATCTTCGGAACATTTGCATATGTCTCTACGTTATTAAGAACTGTTGGTTTTTCCCAGAGTCCTTTTTCTACGGTACGCGGCGGTTTTACACGCGGCATACCACGCTTTCCTTCGATGGATGCGGTAAGGGCAGAACCTTCACCACAGACAAACGCGCCGGCTCCACGATTGATATGTAAGTGGAAATTTATTCCAGAACCAAGGATATTGTCACCGAGGAGACCATACGCTTCCGCCTGCTCGATAGCCATGCGGAGACGTTTTACGGAAAGAGGATATTCTGCACGTACATAAATATATCCATTCTCAGCGCCTACTGCATATGCTGCAATGACCATACCTTCGATCATCTTATATGGATCACCTTCCATTACGGAGCCATCCATAAATGCACCCGGATCACCCTCGTCACCGTTACATACAACGTAGCGGACTTTTTCTTTCTGACGGGCTACCTGTGACCATTTCTTACCGGCAGGGAAACCGGCTCCGCCACGTCCGCGAAGACCGGATTTTGTCACTTCATCGATAACCTCCTGCGGAGACATATCAAAGAAAGCTTTTGCCATAGCCTGAAATCCACCGGCTGCAATATATTCATCAATAGATTCTGCATCGATATTTCCACAGTTTTCAAGAACGATTCTTGTCTGCTGATTCAGGAACGGAATATCAGATGGATGTGGACAGACGGTATCATGATCACGATAAAACAGTCTGCTTACCGGCTGGCCTTCCATAACCGTACGCTCTACGATTTCCTTACAGTCTTCCACCTGTACATGCACATACTGATAATCGTAAGGCTCGATTTTCATAAGAGGGCCAAGCTCGCAAAGTCCCTGACATCCGGTCTTAACAACACCGACATGCGGAATATCTTTCTGCATTTCCACGCTTACCCAATCCAGATTCTCGCATAATTTCATCATTTCGTCGTAAATCTTCTGTGCGCCGGAAGCAATACATCCTGTACCGGAACAGACAAGTACACGACAGGTAAAGGATTTCAGGGTATTTTTTGCTTCAGTCTGCTTGTTGAGCAGATCTTCTTTACTCACAATACTCATACCGTCTCACCTCTCAATTCATTTAACAGATCGATTGCCTTTTCTGGTGTCATCTTCGGGTGTACTTCATCATTAACCGTAAGTGTTGGTGCCAGTCCGCACGCACCAAGACAGGATACGGTTTCTACTGTAAAAAGCATATCGTCCGTCGTATGCTTCTTATTACTAAGTCCAAGCTCTTTCATCAACGCTTCCTTAACCGGCATGGATTTACGCACATGACAGGCAGTTCCGTCACAGACTTTGATCACATATTTTCCTTTCGGCTCAAAAGAAAAATTCTCATAGAAAGTAGCTACACTGTACGCCTTAGCCTCAGTAACTCCTATCTTTGATGCGACATAGGTCAGAAGCTCTCCCGGAAGATAACGGTATTCTGCCTGAATGTCCTGCATAATCGGAATCAGTGATGCCGGTTTACGTCCGTAATGCTCGATGATCTCATCTGTCTTCGCGTAATAAGACTGATCTAACATTCAATTCCCTCCTTGTTTGAAAATAGATTTTCCTGCGTTCATCGTTTTTGTCTAATTTACACAGCTTTGTTAGCTCCAATTATACATTAAATATATATTTTAAACAAGGAAAATATAGATATTTTGAATTAATTTATTATATTTTTTTATTTTTCGCGACTTTTTCGTGATGTTTTTAACATATTGTATAATTTTTTATCAATCTTGTTTTCTTCATCTAACTTTTGCATAATTTGTTATTCATATGCAACTTTGTTCAAAATATATTTCTATTCAGGCTTTTGTGCTTGTAAAAATACATAATATTTATTGCTTTTGGAATTTCTTTCCACTATTATAGTGAAAGGTAGATGAAAAAATTTCTTATTAAGTTTAAGGAGATATATATATGCGAAATTATGACACACCAGTCAGGGCAATCCGACACAAAGTCTTTGCCGAAGTTGCTAAAGCCGGATTCGAATCTTCTGACGAAACTCTGATTCATGATATTGAAGCAATTCCTTACAATATCGTGGAAGAAAAAGCCAAATACCGTGAAAGTATCTACAGAGAGCGCGCTGTTGCCAGCGAAAGAGTCCGTCTTGCCATGGGACTTTCTCTTCGCCCGGAAAACAAAGCCGTCCATCTGACAGACGGTCTTGCAGCCAGCAATATCAACGAAAAATATTATGAGCCGCCTCTTATGCAGGTCATCCCATCTGCATGTGCAGCCTGCCCGCCAAACAAATACATTGTCAGCAATATGTGCCGTGGCTGTGTAGCTCATCCATGTATGCAGGCATGTCCAAAAGGTGCGATTTCCATGAAAGACGGCAAATCTTATATCGATCAGGAAAAATGTATCAAATGCGGCAAATGCAAGGCAGCCTGTCCATACGATGCCATCTCACACAACGTACGTCCATGCGAGCAGGCATGTGGAGTCAAAGCGATTGGAAGTGATGAGCAGGGCCGTGCAAGCATTCTGGAAGACAAATGTGTATCATGTGGTATGTGTATGGTAAGCTGCCCGTTTGGTGCAATTTCTGATAAATCTCAGATTTTCCAGCTTTCTCACGCGCTTCGCGACGGAGACAAAATTATTGCGATCGTTGCCCCGGCATATATCAGTCAGTTTGGCGATGATGTAACGCCAGGTAAATTTAAAACCGCGCTGCAGGTTCTGGGCTTTTCCGATGTACATGAAGTTGCTTTCGGTGCTGATGTCGGTGCAATTTCCGAAGCACACCATTATGCCAAAGAAGTCGCTACCGGTAATCTTCCGTTCCTTCTGACCTCCTGCTGTCCATCCTGGTCCATGATGGCAAAGAAATTTTTCCCGACCATGATCGACAATATTTCTCAGGAACTGACACCGATGGTTGCCACTGCACGTAAGGTAAAACAGGAACAGCCTGACGCAAAAGTTGTTTTTATCGGACCATGCGCTTCCAAAAAGCTTGAGGCAATGCGCCGTACCGTCCGCAGTGATGTTGATTTTGTTCTTACCTTCGAAGAACTGGATGCCATGTTTGATGCACGTGAAATTGATCCTGCTTCTTTTGAAGAAGATGGTTCACTCCATGATGCAACGGCAGCCGGACGTGGTTACGCTGTTGCAGGCGGTGTTGCAGGAGCTATCGAAGCATGTCTGAAAGAATATTATCCGGATGTACCGGTTCACATCGAACATGCAGAAAGTCTTGCCGAATGCAAAAAAGTCCTCGCGCTTGCCAAAGCCGGCAAACTCAATGGCTGTATGATTGAAGGTATGGCATGCCCTGGTGGATGTATGGGCGGTGCCGGAACCAATGTACCGGTTGCAAAATCTTCGAAAGAACTGAAGAAATTCCTTGCTTCCTGTTCTAAGAAACTTCCACCGAAGGGACTTGTTGACATCGAACTTAACTGATATATTTCCAGCTCTTTTACAGGAAATATTATTAAAGATTTTCTTTTATATATAAATACCAGAGATATTATCAGATATACTTTTTAATCTGATAATCCTCTGGTATTTTTGTTTTGTACTTTATTTCAAACCTCTGTTCTGTGTTTTCTGTCTATATTTTTATCATTCAGCTTTCAGCTGAGCAAGTAATTTTCTAAGTTTTTCTCCGTAATCAGATCCGGCCGCCCATCCTCCGCCATTCGGATTTTCCTGCTGTCCGAGCCATTCTACATAAGGCGCACTGCCTCTGGCCACAAGGTCAAATCTTGTATCTACACAGTCCTGATTGAGCGCTTCCTCACATGCATAAGCCTTCAGATGCTGCACCTGTGCGCGGATTCCTGTACGGACATCAGGATAAGATACCCCGGCAACTCCGCCTCCGGTCGTTCCAATGCCTGCAAAATTAAACTGTGATGCACCGGAATCTCCTCCATATTGAAGCCATCCGGTTTCCAGCATTGCCTGTTCATATACAACTTCTCCACGTACACCTTCCGCGTTCGCTTCCTCAAGAATTATTGTGCAAAATTCATCGATGGTTGATGCTCCGCCTTCTTTCAAGGTTGCTGCCGGGTATTCTACGCCGCGTTCTTCATACTGTGAAGTCATCTGTGCAAGGGAAACTGTCGTTTCGCCCATAATTGTGTAATAACCATACGTATTGTCTGTAGAATCATCTACAAAATCCGGATCCGATGTATAATCCGGTGCCTCTAAACTTTCTGGTTTATGAATCTGGCCTTCTCCGGAATGATCTGGTTCTGTATTTTCTGTATCTGCGCTTCCAAATACGCTTTCTGTCGTATCCACTGATGTCAGCTCCGGTTCACTCCCAGATGCCAGACAAGGTGCCCCTGTCAAAAGGGCACCTGTCAGTATTATCTGAGAACAAAAGAGTATTGCTTTTTTGTTTCTTATCATCCATTAACCTTTCTCATTGCAGCTTCTACTACATGTCCTACAAGAACAGATGTAGTAACACTTCCAACACCGCCCGGTACCGGAGTGATTGCATCAACGATCGGTTCAACTGCTGCATAATCAACATCACCACAAAGTTTTCCTTCTGCATTTACGTTGATTCCTACGTCGATGATAGTCTGTCCTTCTTTTACATATTCCGCACCGACAACACCAGCACGGCCGGCTGCTACGATCACGATATCTGCCTCTCTTGCTACAGATGGCATATCCACTGTTCTTGTATGGCAGATTGTTACAGTTGCATTTTTCTTAACAAGCATCATTGCTGCAGGTTTTCCAACTACAAGGCTTCTTCCGATAACAACGGCTTTTTTGCCTGTGCAGTCGATTCCGTAATGATCAAGAATTTCCATACAGGCCTGTGGTGTACATGGCGGGAAACCGATTTTCTTTCCTGTGTAAACACCGGACATAGAAAGATCTGTCATGCAGTCTACGTCTTTTTCTGCTGCAAGCGCATTCTCGATCACTGCCTGATCCAGATGTTTCGGAAGTGGACGGAACAGAAGAACGCCATGGATATGGTCATCTTTATTTACTTTATCGATAGTTGCAAGAAGCTCGTCCTGAGTTACATCTCCTGGAAGAAGAATTTTTTCACATGCAACGCCCAGTGTTTCGCAACGTTTTGTTGCTCCTCTTTCATAAGAAATATCACTTGGATTCTCGCCAACACGGATGATGCACAGAGTCGGATTAACACCCTTTCCCTGTAACTCAGCTACGTTTGCTTTAATTCTTTCGTTCAGTGCTGCTGTTACTTCTTTACCTAATAACTGCTTTGCCATTTTTTATATTTCCTCCGCTAATAATTATGTCACTGAATACTATTTCAGACGTCCCAGAACGCTTTCGAATGTTTCATCTGCAATCTTTGTATATTTTTCAAGCATTGCATCTGCTTTTTTGTTTAATTCTTCTGCGTATTCTCTGTCAGCCATGGATTTTGTATTGATGTATACATTCAGGCTGGCACCTTTTAATGCCGCCTTGCAGAATGCTGCACCAACACCTGCATCACTGATTGCAAGTTTGGAACCTTTTGCACCGAATTCTACGATGAGCTCGATTGCTTCACAGCATTTTTCCATGATCTCCATCGGAACGGAACATGCATCTTTCAGCACGATTTCCATAACGCGTGCTTTTTCTGCTTTTTCTTCTTCTGTTTCTCTTGGCATGCCATATGCTTTGGAAAGCGGTTCAAAAACTTCTGCATCTCTTTCGATCAGACGCAGGAAATCTTTCTGAAGCTGATCGCATTTTGCTTTCAGTTCCCACATTTCATCTTCAACATCTGCATATTTTTTCTTGCCTACTGTCAGACTGCCTACCATGTTACCAAGTGCAGTTCCTACTGCACCAACCAGAGCAGACGCTCCGCCGCCACCCGGAACCGGGGCTTTAGAAGCGAGTACCTCTACAAATTCTGTACATGTGCTTGTGGAAAATCCCATTTTTTCTCCTCCTGAAAAAAGGGTACCTAATAAAAGGCTCTTTTTTCTATACTTTCAATTTTCTTTTATATTTTTCAGGATAATTCCTGAAGACCTGTTCATATTTGGAAATATGAGAAAACCTGCGAGGGGAGACGCTCAAAGTTGCGAAGGCCGCTCTCCCCTCGCGCTCCCCACCTGGCCACGCAGAGTAGGAATGTCAGCAAATGGTAGTCGACGTTACATCTCAATACCAACACCATAGACTCCCCGGTACTTGTCTATACAAGTATCACACGCATTGCCGAACTATTACATCTCCGCAACTTGCTCTTATCTTTTCAGCGGGGCCAAAAAGGGGGAGTCTGAGGGGGAGCTTCGGCCTTTCGCAACTATGAGATGCTCCCCCTCAGGGTTTTCACAGGTTGTCAAACCATTGACGGGCTGACGGGCAGTTCCCGGCCTGTGCAACTTCGAGATGCTCCCCCTCAGGGTTTTCACAGGTTCCAAACTGAATTTCCTTGCTTTATAAAGCAAAAATACACCTTTTTAGTATAGGACTTAATTCTTATCAGAAAAGTCCCGTAATCTTTCCGGTCTCATCTACGTCGATTCTTTCTGCAGCCGGTACTTTCGGCAGTCCCGGCATGGTCATGATCTCGCCTGTCAGGGCTACGATGAATCCTGCTCCTGCGGAAATCTTCAGGTTACGTACTGTAACTTCGAAGTCTGTCGGTGCACCGAGTTTTGTCTGGTCGTCTGTCAGGCTGTACTGTGTCTTAGCCACACAGATCGGGCAGTTGCCGAAGCCAAGAGCCTCGAGCTGTTTTGCCTGTTTCTGGGCATTTGCTGTAAGTACAACTCTCTTGCCGCCGTAGATTTTCTGTACGATCTGGTTCAGTTTGTCCTCAATGGAGCCTTCCAGTTCATAGGAATAAGTAAAGTCGTTTGGCTCTTCAACCAGACGCAGAACTTCTTCTGCAAGTTTGATTCCGCCTTCGCCGCC
>JABLTO010141309.1_pt1 | contig 22653 bp, 19 predicted proteins | sample 7160091 | NCBI WGS metagenome assembly JABLTO01 (sample SAMN14651225, study PRJNA627086) | human gut metagenome | isolation source: feces | host: Homo sapiens
AAAAAACGCACTCGAAGGCATCGCGTACTGAAAATTCCCGATCAATTTGTGTTCTCTCGAAGAGCAGAAGCAAATAGTATCAAAACTGGATTTTGTTGAATCTCTTATAACTTCCCGCCGCGAGCAACTCGCCAAACTGGACGAGCTCGTCAAATCCCGATTTATCGAACTGTTTGGTGATGTGACCCACAACAGCAAGGAATGGCAAATGCGTTTGTTTGCGGATATTGCATCTTCTCGCTTGGGAAAAATGCTGGACGCAAAACAGCAGACCGGCAAATGCTCCTATCCGTACTTGGCGAATTTCAATGTACAGTGGTTTAGATTTAATATTGAGAATCTGAATCAAATGGATTTTGACGAAGATGATCGAGCAGAATTTGAACTAAAGGATGGAGACCTGTTGGTATGTGAGGGTGGTGAAATTGGGCGTTGCGCTGTTTGGCATAACGAAATACAGCCGTGTTTTTTCCAAAAAGCACTTCACCGAGTACGGTGTAATCGCCAAATTATTCAACCCGATTATCTGGCATGGTGGTTTAAGTATAATTGCGATCATGACGGCTTTGCGGCTATTGCCGGAGCCAAAGCTACTATAGCTCACTTGCCAGGTGTTAAACTGAAGCAATTGCAGGTGGCGGTGCCTCCAATAGAACTGCAACAGCAGTTTGCCGCCTTCGTCGAACAGGCCGACAAATCAAAATTGGCAATTCAGGAGAGCCTTGCAGAATTGGAAACCCTGAAGAAGGCGCTAATGCAAAAGTATTTTGGGTAAGGAGATCAAAATATGAGCGGAGAGCTACCGGAAGAGCACATTGATATCGATTATGAAATGGATCGAACAGAGTATGAAATAGATTTGATGGAAGAGAAAAAAGCAAGATATCCACAACTAGTTTTTAAATACAAATCTGTTTCTGGTAGTGTTGATTTCTGTCGATTATTAAACATCATTCGTGATAATAAAATTTATTTGCCAAATGTTGAGGAACTTAATGATCCGTTGGAGGGCTTCCAGTGTAAAATGTTAGAATCCGCTGACGAGCGGAAGAAGAAACGGAACCAGTATCGAGTTCTTGCTTTAAGCGAAGACGGTTTCTTAGCGCCATTATGGTCCCATTATGCTGATGGTTATGCAGGAATTTGCTTATGTTATAGAACAGATAAAAGTTTTTCAGAGCTTGTGCCGGTAAAGTACATAGATAAGCCAATATCATGGAGCATCGATCCTGACATTGCGGCAAGAGATGATTTGGAAATGAAAAGCCGCGATTGGAGTTATGAAAAAGAGTGGCGATTGATTAGGGAAGATGCCGATAGTACTGATATGTTCTTAAAGTATGACGTTGACGAACTAGCATGTGTGCTCATAGGTTATAAAATGGACCCTGCGATTTGTAGGGAAATTCGCAGAAATATCCCATCAGATATAAAAATACTGACAGTATATCCTAATGATGATAGATTCTGCTTATATGCCAAAGATGACGCTGGACGAGAAGCATATGATACACTAGGAATATTAATTTTATTAGATAAGAAAGATAAGCAATAAAGATAAATGTACAGGAGGTACATCCTATGAACTTCAAATTTTTACAACCTTTTCTCAAATTGAGAAAGCTATATGAATACTGCTGTGAGGCGGAGGAGTTTGCACTGTCGAAGCCCAATATCAGCGCCACCTCTGCCCGGAAGGGCATGGAGTTCATGGTAAAGATGATCTATGCCTCCTTAACCGGTGAATACGGCGCCAGCGTTTTTGAAATGGTGACGGATCAGCGGTTTGTAAACTATGTGAACGATCAGATTCTCATCAATTCCATTCACTACATCCGCAAGATGGGCAATGTTGCAGTCCATCAGGGAGATCTGAAAAGTGAAGATTCTATGCAAGTTCTGGAAGAACTCCATTTCCTGGTGGGCGAATTCTGCATTCTGCTGGGTCTGATCAAGGACTATCCTGAGTTTGTAGAACCCACTGCCGCACCAGTTGCTCCCGCTAAACCTGCCGAGCCGGTGAAGACTCCCGAGCCTGAGAAGAAGGTTATTGTAGAGCCGGAGCTGGTGGCGGTATTTGCTGGGCGTATGCGTGCTACCCGGTTTAATGTGCAGCTTAAGCGTGACGAGGAAGAGAACAAGAAACTGTTCTTACACGCTTCTCTCCGGGAATCCGGCTGGCCGATTGTGAACCGTGCGGATACTGCTATGCCCTGTGCCGCAGGCCTGAATATGCTGCTGGATGATGGTGACACGGTGGATTATATTCTCTATGGCCGTGACAACCGCCCCCTGGCGATCATCGAATACACCACGACTACCAAAAATATCGTGGAAGGCAGAATGAAGGCCATCGACAAGGCGAATAAGCTATCGGTTAAGCTTGGCTATAAGCCGATTGTTTACTATACCAACGGTTATCATATCTATGTCATTGATCAACTGGGCTACAAGCCCCGCCGGGTATTCCAGTTCCACACTATTGAAGAGCTGGAACTTTTGAAGCTGCGAGGTACTATGCGGCAGGATATTTCTGCGCCCGTGATCGATGCTTCCATTGCCGGCCGCCCCTATCAGCAAACAGCCATTACCAACGCCTGCAATGCTTTTATGCAGCTGCGCCGCCATGCGCTGCTGGTTATGGCCACCGGTACCGGCAAGACCCGTACCGCCATAGCTCTTTCTGATGTGCTATTGAAGGCCGGTTGGGCGAAGAATATTTTGTTTTTGGCTGACCGTACCTCACTGGTGCGGCAGGCTCACAAGAACTTTACCAAGCTGCTGCCCAGTGTGACCACTTCTGTATATTCCGGCGGCAGTCTGAATCGGGATGCCAATGCCCGCATTATTTTCTCTACCTATCAAACTATGATCAACCTGATCAACGACGATACCCGTGAATTCGGCATCGGTCGCTTCGATCTGATCATTATCGATGAGGCGCACCGCTCCATCTTCAAGAAGTACAGCGCTTTGTTCCACTATTTTGATTCTTTGATGATCGGCCTCACCGCAACGCCCCGCGCTGAGGACAACAAGAGTACTTATCAAATGTTTGAACTGCCCAACGGCAAGCCGGACTTTGCCTATGAGCTGGAAGAAGCCATTAAAGAAGGATATCTGGTTGGTTTCTCTGTGTTGGACAAGACCACCGATGTTCTACGCAGAGGCATTCATTATGATGAACTGAGCGATGAGGAAAAGGAAAATTTTGAAAATGCGTTTGCCAGCGGTGATGCCAGCGACCAACCTATTGATTATAGTGGTGCTGTTATTGATGCTGCTGCCATACGCGGAAGAAAATATATTAATCTGGGCACCATCGATGTGATGCTGAATGATCTGATGAAAAACGGTCTGAAAATTGATGGCGGCGATAAGCTGGGAAAAACCATCATTTTTGCCTCCAGTCACATGGAAGCAGAAAAAATTGTGGAGCGCTTCCAGACTCTCTATGCCTATTTGGGATTTGATTTCTGCAAGCTGATCGATAGCCATATCGTAAACAACCTGGGTCTGATCGACAGTTTTGGCGAACGGGATCAGTTGCCTCAGGTGGCAGTTTCCGTGGATATGATGGACACCGGTATCGACGTACCGGATGTGCTGAACCTGGTGTTTTTCAAGAAGGTGCAGTCCAAAATCAAGTTCCTGCAGATGGTGGGACGCGGCACGCGTCTGAGCGACAATGTGTTCGGCCCCGGTATGCACAAGCAGGGGTTCTTGATTTTTGACTATTACGATAACTTTGGCTTCTTCCGTACCCGCAATACCTGGTCTACTGTAGATGCCGAAAGTAATGGAAAAAGCTGGACCGTAACACCCCAAAGCGAACTGATCAATCAGCGGCGGTTGGGTATTCTGCGGACACTGATCAAAAAGGATAAGCGCACGGCGTTTGAAGAAAAATACATGCAGCAGCTGAAGGCACATTTTATCGGCACAATGCAGGGCCTTTGCAACGATGATATTCAGGTGCAGTACAATATGGCCTTCGTCAGCAAGTACCGCACTGCAGAGCAGTGGGATGGCTTCACTGATGCCAAAATTGATGAGATCCACGAACGAATTTTGCCCTTGCTTCCTCCGGATACGTCCACAATGAAAGAGAAGACCTTTGACCTGATGATGCTGGTCATTGAGGACGAAGTCCCCAAGCGAATGGAAGCAGATAAGGACATCCGTAAGATCCGCCACGGCTTCGGCAATGTAGGCAAGAAGATCGATGCTATGTTGGCGGCACTGGTGAAACTCAAGACCATTCCGGCTATTGTGCAGAAAGAAAAGCTGATCAATCAAATGCGCAATGCGGATTTGATCTTCGATAATTTCTCTTTGGAGCTGTGCGAAAAGGTGCGTCTGGAGCTGCGCCAGCTTATGAATTATTTGCCCTCTGACGACAAAGTTATTATCCTCTACAAAGAAGATTGGCCGGTCGATGTCACCTCCGGCGGAACTCCCGTGATAAAGGAAAAATCCTACGCCGAAAAGGCGCAGGAATACATCGAAAAGGGAAGCCCCACTTTGGCAAAGATCCGGAATTTGGACGATCTGACGCAAGCCGAAAAGGACGAGTTGGAAGCCGTCTTCAAGCAGCAACTGGGCAGCGAAGCTGACTATGCCGCCTGGTCCGGAAGCCGCGCGCTTCTGCCGCATCTGCGTGTGCAGGTGGGCATTGCAGACGAAGCTATCCAAACTAAGTTCGGCTCGTTCCTCAATAGTGATACTTTGGACGACGATCAGCTTGCCTATATGCAGCAGATCATAGATTACGCCAAGGAAAATGGTGATATCGCGTTCCTGGATCTGCAGCAGGTGAGTCCCTTCTGCGACATCGATATTATGGCACTGTTCGGCCCGAAACTTGCGCATATTAAAACACTGATCAACGGCCTCCACAGACCGGTTATGTGAGGTGAACGCTATGGATGTCCTGGAGATTTTGAAAAAGTCCGGCAAGGATCTCTATCCTGAGGATCTCGACTTCTTTGAAACAGAGCTTGCCACCGGCGGCAATTATAATGCCGCATACCAGGCAGAATGCCGGGCGCTGATCAAGCAGATCCGCAATTGGCAAAAAGCACCGGCGCCCACTGAGGACCTCGCGAAAGCCAAGGGAAAGGCGGACGGCATTGAAATGGATATCTCCAAGGTGGCACCCAAGGTGGCTAATCCAGCCATGGATATGCCCAAGGATCAGCGGCTTTTTATGGATATTACCAAAATACGGGAAGAATCTTCTTATAAGACCAAGTTCAAAAGCTGTATGAAGGATGCAGACTTTGTGGATGCTGCTTTTATTGAAAAGCATTTCGCTTTCTTTAAGGAGTGGGAACTCAACGCGATTTTAACGGTAAAACAGCTGGGCGAGCCCTTACTGGAAAAAAAGTTTGGTGCGCTGGATCACGATAAAATCGCCCGCTACCAGCTGTTTTCCGAAGCTTTCTTTATGAAGCACTATGCGCAAATGGATGCAACCATCGTGCTGCAGCACGGCAAAAACGAATGGCGCAAAAAGGAAAACCGATCCAAGCAGTTGGATGTGTTCCTGCGTCTGAAGGGAGTTAAGATATGATTTCCATTAATGAAGCCAAGCGCCTGATCAAGCGTGCACTTCTGGCAAATATTGTCTGTGATAAGCCGAACTTGGCTATTACACCGCTGGTGTCCGGTAAGCACGGTATCGGTAAATCTGCCATGATCAAGTCCATTGCCCAAGATTTGGGGGGTGTATGCATCACGATAGAAGGCGGCACCCTGAAGGAAGGCGAGATTACCGGGTTGCCTTACCAGTATAAAGATGAAGACGGTAAGACTAAATTCCGTTTTCTGCCCTATTATGCTATTGAGCGGATTCAAAACGAAGAAAAGCGGCTCTTTGAACTGGCGGGCAAGGTAGAGACAGAGAATGTTGCGCTCATTGGTGACGAAAATCGCTATGCTATGAACGACCTTACCGCAACACAGCGGGTAGAAGCTATTAAGACCGGGAAAGTCCATCCGGTGATCATTTTTATCGATGAAATCAACCGTACGGAAAACTCTGTCTATAAGGAATTGATGAACATTCTGCTGACCCGCAGCGTTAACGGATATCAGTTCCCCTGGTGGGTGCTGTTTGTGGGCGCTATGAACCCCAGTACACAGAACAGTGTCTACGCTACCAACGAAATGGACCCGGCACAGCTGGACCGCTTTATCAAAATTAAAGTGGGTGATAGCACCCCCGAATGGCTGAAATTCGGCAAAGAATCCGGCATTTCTCCCAGCATTTTGACCTTTATCAAGGACAACCCCAAGTGCTTGTCCTCCCGGGATAAAGACCTGAATGACGAGGAAAAACCAACACCCTCCCCCCGTGGTTGGGATATGGTAGATACGCTGTTGAAGTCCGAGCCCCAGCTTCGTTGCTTCTTTACGGATAAGGAAAACGACCCCAAGACAGTAGAGAAGGACATGAAGAATCTGGTTTCTGCCAAGTTAGGATCTTCTGTGGCAACGATGTTCTTTGCCAGTATGGTTTCTCAGGCGCGGGCACTGATGCCGGAAGAAATCTTTGCCGATGACGAGAACCTTTCCAAGACAGAAGCTACACTCAAAACGCTCTCTGCAGCCAAAAAAGTGCAGACCTGCGATTTGATGCTGTCTTACTTGAAAGAAAATATTGAGTTTATGATGTTGGACAGGGCGGGTTTTGACCGGGTAAAGAAACAACTGACCGCATTGGTGCGGACTTTGGATTCTTCCACCCGTCTGCTCTTTGCCCAGAACATTGCCGCAACCAATACCGATGACGGAAACAGCATGATCGAGTTGTTGTTTGACGTATTTGAAAGCGATCTCATCGAAATGCTGGATCTTTCTGATCAGACAAGAAAGCTGATTGAGGGTAGTAAATAACAAGTTATGGTTCCACCGAAAGGGGAAATGAGATGGTAAGATTGGGAGATATTTGCATAATCAATCCCAAGGCCCCTGTGCTCGCAGATGATTTAGAGGTTTCGTTTGTTCCGATGCCGAAAGTAGGTGAACAAGGAGAATTTGATCCATCTGAAATTAAAGAGTATCGGGAAGTAAAAAAGGGATTTACCAATTTTCAAAATGGTGATGTGCTTTTTGCTAAAATTACTCCTTGTATGGAAAATGGAAAGGGAGCCGTTGCAAAGGATCTAAAAAATGGATATGGCTTTGGTAGTACGGAATTTCATGTTCTTCGTCCGGACTACAGTAAAGTAACAAGTGAGTGGCTTTATTATTTAACCAGTTGGAATGCGTTTAGAAAGGATGCAGAAATCAATATGACCGGCAGCGCTGGACAGAAGCGTGTGCCTAAAACTTTTCTTGAGAAATATGAAGTAAATCTTCCAGAAGTAGAAAAACAAAATGAGATGGCTGATACTTTGGAGTATATTGGCAAACTGATTGCCCTGCGGAAAGAGCAACTCGCAAAGCTGGACGAGCTCGTCAAGTCCCGATTTGTCGAACTGTTTGAAAACGGCGAATATGAAAAGGTAACAGTTCACTCTGTTTTGAACACTGCATTCTGGTTGATGCCTGCAACACCAGAGTTTATTGCTGACGGAGAAGTGCCGTATATTACATCAAAAAACATCAAAAACCGAATGATTGACTTTGACAATGTGAAGTATATTTCAAAAGAAGCATACAAGAGCATTTCTTCGAATAGACCAACCCAAAAGGGTGACATTTTGGTTAGTATGATTGGCACGTTAGGTCAAACAGCTGTCATTCAAGATGATAGAGAATTTTATGGGCAGAATTTGTATTTATTGCGACTCAACAATACTGTTGTAAATACTACTTATTTCTGCGAGTTCTTTAACTCTGATACTGCACAGCATGAGCTACAAGGGAAAAGAAACCAATCTACGCAGGCTTATTTGAAAGCAAATCACGTGGAGGACTTAATTTTATCGTTACCCCCGCTTGAACTACAAAAGCAGTTCGCGGCCTTCGTCGAACAGGCCGACAAATCAAAATTGGCAATTCAGGAAAGCCTTGCGGAATTGGAAACCCTGAAGAAAGCCTTGATGCAGAAATATTTTGGGTAACGCCAAACCAAAGGAGCGCAGCTATGACGAACGACATTACCACGCTTTTATATCGCATCAAAGAGAATATTGCTGCCATTGAAGCGGGGGAGATCCAAGATCCCATACTGGATGAGGTGCGCGCAGATTTTCTGGAATTCATGGAGCTTTGCAAGCTTTTCCTAATTTCTGAACGGGATAGCTACTACGGCTATTTTCTGATGAATCTGCAGTTTTCCGTCAACTTCTGCGCAAATTCCATTGCCGGCATTAGGCTGAATACGTTTCCGCCGGTTTTTGAGTCCAACCCTTTGCTTCTGTGCAAGTTCAAGCTGAAGGAAATTCTATATGTGATCTGCCATGAGATCGACCACATTGTCCTCAATCATCCGGCAGAGATGGTCAAAGCTAACCCTGAAGGGGATGAGCAGACCTTTTACGAGTTTAACTTAGCGGCTGATGCCTCTGTTAATGACCGCATCGACCATGAGATTCAGGCGGAAAATCGGAATTTTATATCTCATCCTGGCGGAGCTATCACATCCAAGGTGTTGGCAAAAATGTACGGGATAAAGTGCATTTTGCCCATGGAAAACTATGCCTATTATTTTAAATTGATTTCTGGTAAACTGCAAAAAGTCGAAGGAAACGCTCCTGTCAACGGCCAGGATTCCATGATGCAGCAGCAAAATAAAAAAGATGGCACAGAAGGCGGACAAGGAGAGCCAGGTGATGAGATCGTCACCGCTGCTAACTGCGGAGAACTGACCGACCACAACTGGGAAGCAGGCGATGATGCCGAAGACGCCCAGGCGGTTGTACGGGAATTCGTGAATGCTGCCGTGGATATGATGAACGAGGAAAGCCGCGGTCTGATGCCTGCTCACTTCATGAGCCAGGTGGAACTCATCAACAAGCCACCGGTACTTTCCTGGCAGGCAATTCTGAAAAAATATATTGGTACCATCAGTGCAAACAAACGCAAGACCCGTATGCGCCTCAATCGCCGTCAGCCGGAACGGTTCGACCTGTCCGGACGGGTAGATAACAAGGTGCTGAAAATTGCGGTGGCCATTGACACTTCCGCATCGGTGGATGATCACATGATTGCCCAGATCTTTAATGAGATTTTTGCAATTCTGGCAAAGCGGAAGCATGAAATTACCGTTATTGAATGCGATGCGAAAGTTCAGCGAGTTTACAGAGTGAAAAATGAAGGTGAGATTCAAAAGAAAGTAGCTGGTCGTGGCGGTACAATGTTTACACCTGCTATTGAATATATCAACAACGACAAGTATTTCCGGGATGCTCTCCTGATCTATTTTACAGACGGCTTTGGCGAACGGGAAATCCCCAAACCGAAAACATATCGCAATCTATGGGTTGTATTTGATGACGAGCGGCATCTTTCTGTGAAAGAACCCTACGGCGTTGTTTTGAAACTATGAGAGGTGTGCTATGGATCCAATGAAGCAACAGATTTTACAAAAGTTGATTGCAAATGTAATTATGGATAAATGCGTCCGGCAGGAGTATTTGATTTTCCGGGATTCCTGGTGCAGCCAGGAGCGGGTGATTCGGTTTGCAACACCATTTTGGCAGACCTTGCTGGGTGAGGGTGCAGTGATGTATGAGGCCGAGAACAAACCGGATTCCTTTGTGGTAAATTGCGTTTGCAAATTGGATAGAAAAGATCCGACGGTGGCAAAAGTGAGCGCTATTTTGGGCGTTGCTGATAGCGATATTCTGCAAAGCTGGGATATCACAAACAGCGATCCCAATGCAATTTTCGATGCCTTTGATGCACTGATCAGCAGGACTATTCCGGAATTTGAAAAGAATTTGGAATCGAAAATGCAAGCCGATTTTCTGGAAGGCGAGCAGGAAGCCATATTTACCACCAAGTATGAACGCAATCCCCAAGCTCGCGCAGCTTGCCTTGCTTACCATGGTTATACCTGTAAAATTTGCGGGATGAGTTTTGAAAAGACTTACGGTCCGGAATTTAAGAATATCATTGAGGTGCATCACATTGTTCCGCTAAATCAAATCGGCGAAGCATATGTGGTGGATCCCATCAATGACCTGATTCCCGTCTGCCCCAATTGCCACACGGCGCTTCATAGTAAACACGGTAGCCAGATTTCTCCTAAATAAAATAAAAAAGCGTTGCATGGAAGAGAACCTCTCGGTGCAACGCTTTTGAAATGATAACAAATGGGGAACAAACCCGCCACATCATGGTGCTTAATTCTGAGGTGGCGGGGGCATATTATTTTAGGTTTTGCATTAAGTGCGCGCCGTATTGGAGACCATCGATAAATGCTTTATGTTCGTAGGCCGTACAGAGTTGACAACAGAGGTTCCAAACGACATTGTTATCATCCAGGGGGCAAGCTGTCCAGGAGATTATCTAATTCTTTGAATCCGTTGCAGATTTCCGGTGGATCACTTTCGTGGGATTCTGCATAGGCTTGGTAAAGCTGATTCAGGACGGTTTCGCAATCACTGTCACCGGAGTCGAAAGGGTGGGCGGTTATGTAGGCGTTAAGCCGCTTTGCAATATTCTCCATATCAGCACCCCTTTGCGTCAATGATCTTTAAGATCAGCTCGTCAATGGCATCTGTATAGTGGCCCTCGCGGATCAGTTCATTGCGCTTTTCATAAAGCAGCTTGACCAGGATACGGCGTTCCATATCGTCCAGTTTGATTTTGGTTTTCTTCATAATAGCACCTCATAAAGTTTATTGAAAATGTGTGTTCGGTGCCGTTAAACGGTAGTTGTAATGTAAAGTAATCCGTTATGTTCTCTCGTCCCATCTTTGAAAGCAGCGCTTTGGCGTTACTTTTTTTTGTTTGTCCTGTGGGGTTTTTTATAGATCGGGGAATGCAGATGGCGTTTTGGCGGAATGCATTTTAAAAAGCGGCTTTGCTCTGGAAGGATTTGGCAATGATCAGCCTATTTTGTTTTTTATAAGCCGAGCAGTAGGAAAGGCAATTGTAAATGGCAAAGTTTTTCTATATAATATATCATGTCAGAGTTTGTAATAAGAACAGAGAAGACATTGCAGAAAGAAGGAAAAAAGTATGAAGTACGATTTTACGTCGATTATGAATCGCGTCGGCTGGGATGCAATTGCAGTAGAAGGTTTGGGAAACGGAAAAGCACCGGATGCACCGAAAGAGGGATTTGATGCCATTCCCATGTGGGTGGCAGATATGAATTTCCCCACAGTGCCTACAATTCCTGCAGCAATTGCTGCACGTACCGCACATCCGGCTTATGGATATTTCTCTCCGCGCAAGGAATATTTTGATGCCATCATCCGCTGGCAGGAACAGCATAACGGAGCGGTCGGTCTCACGGAGGAATGCATCGGCTATGAAAACGGCGTGTTGGGCGGCGTGGTCAGTGCGCTCAATGTCTGCTGCTCCCGCGGCGAAAAGGTATTGCTGCATTCTCCAACTTATATCGGCTTCACGGGCAGCCTGGGCAACAATGGCTATCAGATCGTACATAGCCCGCTGGTGCAGGATGAAGCAGGCGTATGGCGCATGGATTTTGAAGATATGGAACGCAAGCTGCGTGATGAGCATATTCATGCAACCGTCTTCTGCTCACCCCATAACCCCTGTGGCCGTGTTTGGGAACGCTGGGAGATCGAAAAAGCCATGGCGCTGTTTGAAAAATATGATGTAACGGTGATTTCTGACGAAGTCTGGTCGGATCTGATTTTACACGATCATAAGCATGTGCCCACGCAGTCGGTATCCGAATATGCCCGCAATCATACGGTTGCTCTTTATGCACCTTCCAAGACGTTTAACCTGGCTGGTCTGGTTGGCAGCTATCATATCATTTATAACCCCACGCTGCGCGATCGCGTACGCAAGGAAAGCTCTCTTTCCCACTATAATTCCATGAACGTGCTCTCCATGTACGGCCTGATTGGTGCTTATTGCCCGGAAGGGGAGGAATGGCTGAGCGAGCTGCGGCAGGTACTGAGCGGCAATGTGGATTTTGCCTGTGAATATATTGAAAAGCACTTCCCGGGTGTGCGTTGCACAAAGCCGGAAGGGACGTATATGTTGTTCCTGGATTGCACGGAATGGTGTAAGGCCCATGGAAAAACCATCGAAGATGTGGAAAAGGCCGCCTGGGATGTAGGTGTGGCGGTGCAGGATGGGCGGATGTTCCATGGCCCCTGTCATCTGCGTATGAACCTGGCTCTGCCGCTTTCCCGCGTGCAGGAAGCAATGAAGCGCCTGGATCAATATGTATTTAATGCCTGAGTGAAAAAACGCTCTCACTGTTGTGAGAGCGTTTTTTATTGCTGATTACGATGATCAAATTTTGCCGGCAGATCCGCAAACGTCAATTTTATGCAGGCACAGCGTGCGGACGGCATCTCTTGCTTTGCCCATGTATTTCTTGGGGTCGATGATGGATTCATCTGTCAAAGCCTGGCGGACGGCCAGCGTGGCAGCGGCGCGTAATTCGGTTGCATAATTTACTTTGTTGATGCCAAGGACAATGGTACGGCGAATCATCTCATCCGGAATGCCGGAGCCTCCATGCAGCACCAAGGGACAATCCAACAGATCCTTGATTTGCGCAAGCAGCTCAAAATTGAGCTTTGGTTCCCCTTTGTAAAATCCGTGCGCAGTGCCGATGGCAATGGCAAAAATATCAATACCGGTGCGATGATAGAAATCCACCGCTTGCGTAGGGTCCGTATAAGAGATGGTTGCATTAAGGCTGTCTTCCTTATCATCGCAGCCGCTCAGCAATTTCAGTTCGCTTTTGCCGGGCATGAAAATGCTTGTCTGTTCTAAGACGGCGGAGACCAGCTCCATCGCTTCAGGGTCTTTCAATAATTCGGGGCGGATGTTGGGGTCAAAAGAAATTTTGGCGCCTTGCCCGGCAGCGCATTCCATGGCTTCGACAATGCGTCTGCCAAAGGGAATATCCGCCATCAGCGAGCAACCCATGATGTGAAAATATTTCAGCCCCTGCAGCTTTTCGGCAGCGGGCACGGGTGCCAGCACAGCGGGCGTATTGCCGATGTGGAATATAAATTTCCGTTCACCGTCTGAAAAATAAGTCACAAAAGCACAGCCGGTAGAAATTCGGTCATTTTTGATAATGCAGGAACAATCAACGCCATCGTGCTCCAGCCGATCGAGCAGGCATTTGCCGAAATCATCTTCTCCAACGCCGCCGGCAATGGCCGCGCGATGCCCCAGGCGGGCGACGGTATCGATAAAAATAGCCGGTGCACCCGAGGGGTAAGGGCCTTTGAAAATGCCCGGGCGATCCAGCGGTTGATCAACGGAACTGCGCATGATTTCGACGATGATTTCGCCCATGGTCATGATTTCTGTCATGGTAGTTACCTCATACGATTGTAATAAAAATAATAGAAGAAAACGCCCCGAAAAGGGAAAACGCATTCCAAAGATATAAAAATTATACAGGAAAATGCAATACTTCACAAGCCACAATGATTTGTAGTGAAAGATAAAAAGAGAAGATGCATCAAGGAACACAAACTCTTTTAGGATAACAATTATAATATAATCTTCTTTTAAATAATCAAATTTTAGATGATATTTTAGGTAATAAACTCAAATTGGTGCGTAATCGAAATGAGCATAAATAATAACTCCCCACTACTATACAAGCAGTGAGGAGTTTGACTTTAATCCCATTTATAATACATGTAAACTTCTGCACCTTTAGGAATAGACGGTAAATCAAAGTAATCTCCCGAAACTTTAAACTTGCCGTTTTCCTTTAGCGTGTCGGGCAAATTTTCCGCACTCCAAAAATCTGCATCAATAATTTTTCCGTTGGCGTCCTTTACGATAAACTGTCCATCTAATTGAGATGAATTAATTTCAGTATCAGTTTGACAATCTGCTGATACGGTATACCAACCAAAACCGTTATTTTTCACTTGTACATTGCTCACATCAATCTTTGGCGCTGCCCGGTTTGTAAGAACTCCATCAGTGATAACCTTAACTTCGACAGTAGCTGGAATACCAGATAAATTAGCACTTCCTGCGCCACCAACATAATATATGTACCCGTTTGCAGGAATATCCGGTTGTGAGCCAGAGTAAGAACCGACTACAGAGCCATCAACATCTAATGCAGTCCACTCTATATTGATGTCTCTTAATGTATAGTTATTTGGGTTGCTTAATTTTATTACAAACCTTAAAACTGTGTATTCTTTATCTACACCAACCCATACTACTTCAATTTCGCTCGTTTTGAAGTTCTTAATCATTGAGCTATATTCTGTCTCTGTATCTTTGATCTTCGTAAGTATGGTGGTATAATCTCCCATATTGCTTACTGATTCTGCCAATGCCAAAATCTCTGATGTTGCCAATTTTACTTCTTCTATGCTCGAAGTCAATTTTGGTACTTCAGGTGCCGAGTCTTTATGATATTCGCGTGCTTCCTTAAGAACATCCTGTGCAACGGAAAGCAATAACTCATCAACTGGAATATTTTTGGCATTTATCACTTGATGTAACGATTCAATACTGTTGTCTAGCTCCTTATTTCTATCCTCAAGAGCGGCCGATTCAATATTAAACTGCTTAAGAGCAGCATTGTATTCTGCTTTAGCTTCATTATAGGGCATTAAATATAAAGTGATAAAAAGCGCCAGTGCCACAACAAGGACAACAGCACTAATAATACTGCATATTATCATCTTTTTCTTTTTAGGTGTAATTTCCTTACTTTTATTGACCTTTTTTATTTCAGTATCCGTATTAGCCATAATGTCCTCCTTATAAAATGCTGATTATGGTTTTGTATGCTCTGTTAATGAGCTATATAATTATATACTACTACTTTTTTCGACCAAAATAAAGGTAAAATGCGCACAAATATGTTACCCCTTTTCGAATTTATGCATATTCTATTTCATATCCTGTTGTTTTCTACTTTTTTATGTTTTGTTGCTAAAGTAAAAAAGCGCATAAAAATAGTGTGATTTTTTGCTGTTTTAAGAAAAAAAGAGCACCGAAACCACAGATTTGATGGTTGCAATGCTCGCTTTGCTTATTTTTAGTACAAAAATACAGATTTAGGTAGTTTTTGCTTAAATATTCCCTAAAAGTAAAAAACACACTTTATCTTGATAAATAAAAGTATGTTCTTTCATGGTGGAGATATGGGGATTCGAACCCCAGACCTTTTGACTGCCAGTCAAACGCGCTAGCCAACTGCGCTATACCCCCAAGCAAATATTATCTTAATCGATTTGCCTGCGCTTGTCAACAGTTTTCTTTGCGGATTTCTGTTGCTCTGTGGGAAAAAGAGGTTATAATGGAGGAAGTGAATTTTGGAAGGAGTGCAGTATGGCAGTTTACTTTTATCAGAGCCCCAGCGGGGATGGATGGCGCAACCTTGCGGTCGATCGATATTTTCTGGAACATCTGGGCGCAGGGGATATCATGCTGTATTTTTATATCAATGAAAACGCAGTGATTATCGGCAAAAATCAGAACGCGTGGAAAGAATGTAACTTGGAAGCAATGGATCGCGATGGCGTCCAATTGGTGCGCCGGCATACGGGCGGCGGAGCAGTGTTTCACGATCGGGGCAATCTGAATTTTTCTTTTATTATGGGAGAGGGCAATTATGATTTGCAGCGGCAAATGGGTGTGGTCGTGCAAACGATGGCGCAGTTTGGCCTTAGGGCAGAACTTTCCGGGCGCAACGATATTACGATCGATGGCAAAAAGTTTTCGGGCAATGCATTTGGTGTCTCCCGCGGAATGCGCGGCCATCATGGTACGATTCTGGTCAATGCGGATCTTTCGAGATTGGGAAATTACCTGAACGTTTCCAAAAAGAAGATTCAATCCAAAGGAGTTACTTCTGTCCGAGCCAGAGTATGCAACCTGGCAGAACTGTGCCCGCAGATTTCTGTGGAACAGGTACAACAGGCCTTGAAAGATAACTTTGCGCGAGAGTACGGCGCTTATCAGGAGTACGTCTTTGATGCGGCTGCGCAGGAGGAAATTCGCGCCCTTTATGAAGAACAGTCCTCCTGGGAATGGCGTTTGGGAAAAGCACCGAAGTTTGACTATCAGCTGGAAGAGCGCCTTTCATTTGGAGAAATTCAGCTGCTGTTTGGGCTGGAACAGGGCAAAATTACAGAGCTGCGCGTTTATTCCGACGCGCTGGATACAACAGTGACCCAGCGCATCGCAGAAGCATTGCTGGGCGGTCGTTTTGTGGCGGATGAAATGGCCGATCGTCTGGCAAAGGCGGCAGGGCAGCAAGCAGATCCCATGCTGCAGGAACTGGCGGATTATATACGCTCTGCAGCGCTGTGACAATGTGCAAATGGAAAAAGCACCCTTGGGTGCTTTTTTTATCGAAACATAGGCGGCCTTGGCCGGAGAATTGCGAGCAGGGAAAAAAGTACCTTTGCTTCCTTTTGTGGGATATGGTATAGTATAGCCGCATAAAAAACGGAAAAGAACCGGGAAGGGGGCACCATGGAGTGGAAGATATATCGCTCGCTGACCAACCATGCGGATGCGGAAACAGAGCAGGAAGCTGAGCGCGTTGCTGCGCTGCTTTTTGACGCCTCTGCAAATCAGGTCAGGCAGATTTTGGTAGATATTGCACAACTGCAGCCGCAGGCAGAACAGGAAGCAGATCTGTTTCTGCAACTGTGGGGTTTTGTGAGACAGATTCCGGGTGCTGCGCAATGCATTCCGCTTCAGGCAGCACCTTTATGGGCGGAAAAGGGGCAGCTGTTTTACGGTTTTTTGATTTCGCAATTACAGGCAGTGCAGGCGGGCGTACCGGCAGAACAATATGTGGGGCGCATGCGGGCTGAAGTTGAGCAGGTGGAAGCGCATAAGAAAGCCGCTTATGCATTTTTGCCGAAAACTGTGCCTGCCTGGTATCGTCAGAATGCCCGGATTTTTCCCTGGCGGCAGGACCGGGAGCCATATCATATCTGGCTTTCCGAAATCATGTTGCAGCAGACGCGGGCAGCGGCGGTGGTTCCCTATTACCTGCGGTTTTTGCAGGAACTGCCTACTATTGCGGATTTGGCTGCGGCAAAGGAAGAAAAGGTACTCAAACTTTGGGAAGGTCTGGGCTATTATAGCAGGGCGCGCAATCTGCAGCGGGCAGCACAGGTTATTTTGCGGGAGCATGGCGGCGTATTCCCGCAGGATATAAAGGAAATTCGGGCGCTGCCCGGAATCGGTGCCTATACGGCGGGAGCGATTGCCTCTATTTGCTTTAATCAGCCGGAACCGGCGGTAGATGGCAATGTATTGCGGGTGTTGACGCGCCTGACGGGAGACTTCCGCCCGATTGAGCACCCGGAGGTGCGGCGGGAGATGGAAAGCTGTTTGCGGGGCTGCTATCCTCTTGATGACTGTAATGGGTTTGAACAGGGATTGATCGAATTGGGGGCGACTGTCTGCCCACCGGCAGGGCAGCCTCAGTGTTTGGACTGTCCGCTGCAGCAGGTATGCAGTGCGCAGAGGCAGGGTGTGCCAATGCTGTTGCCACGGCGGCTGCCCAAGCAACGGCGCAGGGTTGAGAAAAAAACGGTGCTGTTATTGCAATGCGGAAAGAACATTGCAGTGCGCCGCCGCCCATATAAAGGCCTTCTGGCCGGGCTATGGGAATTTCCCAATCTGGACGGACATCTGAATGCACAACAGGCGCTGGATGCGGCACAGGCGCTGGGAGTACAGCCTGTCCGGCTGGAGCAGATGCTGCAGCGCACGCATATTTTTACGCATGTGGAATGGCAGATGCAGGGGTTTTTCATCCGTTGTGCCGCAGAAGCGCCCGGGCTGGAGTGGGCAGATGCCGATGCGTTGGGAAAGCAAATCGCATTGCCCAGTGCGTTTAAAATTTTTTTGCCCGATGCATTGACAGAAAAGCCGTCAAAAGCGGCGAAAACGGGAGAAAAACTGCCATAATGGGCAGCAGGCGATGCGGCCGGCAATATTGACATCTCCCGCCGAATACTATAGTATAGAAATTGAATATTAGATAGGGCACATGTTTCATGTGCGGCAAATTAGGAGGAATTTCAGATGTTTGTACCAATGAAGGAGATTGTCGACCGCGCTTATGCCGGCGGTTATGCAGTACCTGCACTGCCCAGCCAGAATGAAGTGCAGATCCGTGCGACCATTGAGGCTGCTGCAGCTACCAATTCCCCGCTCATTTTCCTGACAGGTAACAGGGGCGACGCGATGTTCAACCACTATATGGTGAAGCGCTTTGCTGAAGAAGTGGATATTCCGGTGGCGCTCTGCCTGGATCACAGCCCTACTTTTGAAGATTGCGTAATGGGCATAAAAACAGGTTGCTCTGCCATTATGGCTGACCGTTCCGTTAAATCCTTTGAAGAAAACGTGGCAGAGGTTTCGTTGCTGGCTAAAATTGCCCATGCAGCCGGTGTTAGCATCGAAGCGGAGCTGGGGCATGTCGGTCAGGGGGATAATTATGCGGTAGATGGCGTTTCTGCGCTGACCAACCCTGAAGAGGCTAAAAAGTTTTTTGAGCTGACTGACGTTGATTGCCTGGCAGTTGCTGTCGGCACGGCACATGGCGTTTATGTCGGCACACCGCATATTGATTTTGAGCGTTTGAAGGATATCAATGCCGCTTGCGGCAAACCGTTGGTATTGCATGGCGGTTCCGGTTCGGGTGATGAAAATATCAGCAAGGCCTGCACCATGGGTATCACCAAAGTGAATATCGTGACCGACGTTATGATTGCAACCAATAATGCTATCATCAAAGCGGCTTTGCCCGATCCGGATGCAAGATTCTTCTATAAGGTTGTACACGATGCGACTTATGATTTTGCAAAGCATGCATTTGAATTGACAGGCTGCATCGGAAAGGCTGCTTCCGGTTGTAAAAAGGATGTCGTTTCCGGAGGAGATCTGGTTTATAAAGAGTAAAAGCTTGTGTTTCAGCAGAAATGAAAGGAGCCGGGCAAATTCCCGGCTCTTTATTTGCAGTAAATATACCACGGGTGGGGTGTTTGATAAAATACATATGCCATATGTGGTATATTTTTTTGTGGAAATGTTGCAGAAGCAACACCATTCCCGATGCGAATGTGATATGATAGATAGCAGCAACACGAGAGCCGGTACCACTCTGTAAAATGAGCGGGATGGATTCATGTAAAATTTGTATATTATAATCAGGAAAGAAGTGTGATTTATGAAAGTAATTAAGCGGGATGGGACAGAAGTCGTTTTCGATATTTCCAAGATCATTGCAGCGGTAGAAAAGGCTAACAACGCAGATGAAACCAGCATAGAGCTTACTGCAGAGCAAATTCGCCAGATTGCTTCCAATGTGGAGCAAAGCTGCCTGGCATTGCATCGCGCTCCTTCGGTGGAGGAGATACAGGATTTGGTGGAAAACCAGATCATGGCCCACGGTGCTTTTGAAGTGGCTAAGCGGTATATCAAATATCGTTATACACGGGCTTTGATTCGTAAATCCAATACGACAGATAATCAGATCCTCAGCCTGATCGAGTGCAATAATGAAGAGGTCAAGCAGGAGAATGCCAATAAGAATCCCACGGTGAACAGCGTTCAGCGCGACTATATGGCCGGCGAAGTGAGCAAGGATATCGCCCGCCGCTTGTTGTTGCCTGCCGATGTAGTAGAGGCACATGAAAACGGCCTGATTCATTTTCACGATATGGACTATTATGCCCAGCATATGCATAACTGCGACCTGGTCAATCTGGAAGATATGCTGCAGAACGGCACGGTCATCAGCGGTACGCTGATCGAAAAGCCGCATAGCTTTTCCACCGCATGCAATATTGCAACGCAGATCATCGCGCAGGTGGCCAGCAATCAGTATGGCGGCCAGAGCATCAGCCTGACGCATCTGGCGCCCTTTGTACAGATCTCCCGCGAGCGTATCCGCAAACAGGTGCTGGAAGAAGCTGCTGCCATGCAGGGGCAGCCGGGTGAGGAAGTGATTACGCAGATTGTGGAAAAACGGCTGCGTGATGAAATCAAAAAGGGAGTGCAGACCATCCAGTATCAGGTGGTGACACTGATGACTACCAATGGACAGGCTCCGTTTGTGACTGTCTTTATGTATCTCAATGAAGCGCGCAGTGAACAGGAAAAGAAGGACCTCGCCGTAATCATCGAAGAAGTTCTGCTGCAGCGCTATGAGGGCGTAAAAAACGAGAGCGGTGTTTGGATTACGCCTGCTTTCCCCAAGCTCATCTATGTGTTGGAGGAGGATAATATTCATGAGGATTCTCCCTATTATTACTTGACCAAACTGGCTGCAAAATGCACAGCCCGCCGCATGGTGCCCGACTATATTTCCGAAAAGAAAATGTTGGAGCTCAAAGTGGATAAAAACGGGGAAGGGCATTGCTATACCTGCATGGGCTGCCGCAGTTTCCTGACGCCTTATGTGGATAAGGATGGGAACCCCAAGTATTACGGCCGCTTCAATCAGGGCGTAGTGACGGTGAACCTGGTGGATATCGCACTGACCTCCGGCGGAGATTTGGAAAAATTCTGGAGAGTATTTGATGAACGGCTGGAAATTTGCCATAAAGCTTTAATGTGCCGGCATGAGCGCCTGAAAGGAACTCTTTCGGATGCGGCGCCCATCCTTTGGCAGTATGGTGCGTTGGCGCGCCTGCCTAAGGGGCAACCTATTGATGAATTGCTGTATGGCGGTTATTCCACGATTTCTCTGGGCTATGCGGGATTATATGAGTGCGTGCGCTATATGACCGGCAAGAGCCATACCGATCCTTCGGCAACGCCGTTTGCATTGCAGATTATGGACTATCTAAATGAGGCCTGCCGCAAATGGAAAGCACAGCATAATATCGATTTCAGCCTCTATGGCACGCCCTTGGAAAGCACGACCTATAAATTCGCCAAGTGCCTGCAGAAGCGTTTTGGCATTATTGAAGGCGTTACCGATAAAAACTATGTTACCAACAGCTATCATGTACATGTGACCGAGCCGATCGATGCCTTCAGTAAACTGGGCTTTGAAGCGCAGTTCCAGCATCTCTCGCCGGGCGGAGCTATCAGCTATGTGGAAGTGCCCAATATGCAGAACAATCTGGAAGCAGTGCTGCAGGTAATGAAATTTATCTATGATAATATTATCTATGCAGAGCTCAATACCAAGAGCGACTATTGCCAGGAGTGCGGGTTTGACGGAGAAATCAGCATTGTGGAAGATGCCGATGGTAAGCTGGTTTGGGAATGCCCCAAATGCGGCAACCGTGATCAGAGCAAGTTGAATGTGGCACGGCGTACTTGCGGCTATATCGGCACGCAGTTCTGGAATCAGGGGCGGACGCAGGAGATTAAAGAACGCGTTCTGCATCTGTAAGGAGCCGCCATGTATTACGGAGCGATTAAAAAGACGGATATCGCCAATGGTATCGGAGTGCGGGTATCGCTGTTTGTCTCGGGTTGTACCCGCCATTGCAAAAACTGCTTTAATGCGGAAACCTGGAGCTTTACTTACGGCAAACCCTTTACGCAGCAGACGCAGGAGGAGATTCTGCAGGCATTGGCACCTTCCTATATCAACGGACTTTCCCTCCTTGGCGGCGAACCTTTTGAGCCGCAGAATCAGCAAGGGCTGCTGCCTCTGGCGGAAACTGTAAAAATGCACTATCCGCAAAAGAGCATTTGGTGTTATACTGGATATGTGCTGGAGGAACATCTGTTGCAGCCGGGGCGCGTGCGCTGTGAGCAAACCGACCGCCTGCTGCAGTGTATCGATGTGCTGGTGGATGGCCCCTTTATCGAGGCACAAAAAGATATTTCGCTTCGCTTTCGCGGTTCCGCCAATCAGCGGTTGATTGATCTGCCGGCTACCCTGCGGGCAGGAAAAGTAATTTTGTGGGATAAATAGGATGTTGTTGCATATCCTATGAAATAAGAGCATGTAAGGAGAAACGGTTATGAAATATGTATGCACTGTATGCGGCTATGTCTATGATGAAGAACTGGGCGATCCAGATAACGGCATTGCACCCGGCACCAAATGGGATGATCTTCCCGAAGGTTTCGAATGCCCTCTTTGTGGAGTAGGCGTGGAGATGTTTGAAGAAGAGGCATAACTTTCTGCAGTTGTTTGCAGTAGAAAAATGGCAGGACAAGAGGTCCTGCCATTTTTTATGCCCGGTAGCGAATTGCTGGAAAAACAGCTTTTGTGTCATGCGGATAAAAAGGAGGATTCAGTGGAAGCCGCGTGCCCGGAGCACAGCATCTAAAAGCGGGCAGCCTATGTAGGATAGGCTGCCCGCCGAATTAATTTTCAATCAGCTGTTTATAGAGCGTTTTTTGGGCAATGCTTTGCACATTCAAAGCACAGAATACACTCTGTGCCGTTCTTTCTCTTTCTTGTGTTATCTGTCATATCCACATTCATCGGGCATACGCGCCTGCACTTGCCGCAGGAGATGCATTTGCTCGTATCACATTTTATTCTGAGCAATGAAAAATAACTCATCGGTTTTAAAAATACGGTAATGGGGCATAGATATTTGC
>JABLTO010001162.1_pt1 | contig 22645 bp, 18 predicted proteins | sample 7160091 | NCBI WGS metagenome assembly JABLTO01 (sample SAMN14651225, study PRJNA627086) | human gut metagenome | isolation source: feces | host: Homo sapiens
GCTGTCCTTGCGGTTTATTATAGCTGGTAGTGTATAAGCGTGGGTTCATCATATTTGGTGTGGTATCTTTAACTATGGGAAACTCCGTTTTCCCAATTCGAAACCGTTTGTCGAGTGACATGAAATAATCTGCCAAACTCCTCTTGCGTTAATTGTTTTTCTTACCGAATGTTCAATATTTGATTTCCTATGTTCATAATGTCGCATCCCTTTCTCTGTTATCATAATATTTCTGTCTTCGTCCTACGAATATTATTATTCTAAAAATAATGTTCAATGTAAAGCAATCGTCGCCTTACATTGGAGATATAGTTGCGCAAAGATTCTTTGACAGGTGTTTTTCTCTATAATTTTCGATTAGATGGCAGTTTTACAAAAAAGGCATGTGAAAATGAACAATCGTTTCCACATGCCTTTTTATGACCTCTACCTGTTTTTCAAAACCTTGTACACTCCCACAATCATGCGTCCTTTAAACCGCGCCGATCATGCTCAGGTAATACTGATACAGCACCAGATTGGTGTCATCCTTATAATGTACTCCGTCCGACGCATGGACGCCAACGCTCATCAGGTAATCGTGGCTGTCCAGCCAGATAATCTGCGGAATCAGCTGTCCTTTTAAGCGGTCGTTGAACAATTTTACGCGTTCTTCCGTCATCCCATAGCTGTTTGCCCAGACCGGATTGACAGACGCATAATAAATCTGCGCGCCCCTTGCACTCCAGACTGCCGCCCAGTAATTGACATCCTTTGCATATTTATACGCATCGGAAAGATCGTTGACGCCCATGTTGATGACAACCCTGCTGCCTTTGCCGATGATCTTGTCCGCCTGCGGGATCCCAGTGTCGTGCAGCCATTCGTGCCTGCTTCCGTTTTTGGCAACGACTGCTGCCGCGCAGCTGCCCAAGTTGCGCTCTACCGCATCCTTGAGCGTCACCATCCGGGAATCCCCGATGAAGACGATTCCAGCCGCCACTGTCGGCTGATTTGCGGCTGCTGCCGCGATCTGCGCCTGCTGGTCCGCCTGAACCTGCGCTGCTGCGGCTGCCTGCGCCTGTATCGCAGCGATCTGATCCTGCGTCGCATATGCTGCTGCTTCATAGCGGACGTAGCCAATCTGGCTGCCAATCTGTACAAAATACCAGCCGGTGTTGGTCTGCCCCCATCCCCAAACGGTATTTCCCGCCGTCACGGACGTAAGCTTTGCCGCGTTATGGTCCGGCAGCGTCCGGACAACAGCATTTTTTGTCACATTCATCAGTCTCGGCGCACTGAACTGCTCCACCACAAAGCCCGGCATCTGAATCTGTACGGATGTCAGTGTCTCTACCGCCTGCAGCGTCATCTCCGGCACGCATACCCCAAGCGCTGCCGTCAGAACTACAGCCAGAATTTTTGCCGTTTTTTTATTTCTTTTTTTCATGCTCCCTCTCATTTCCGCCCTGCGTGTAGGACTGGTGGTTTTTATGTCTTCTGCATTGTATATCCATCATACCAAATATCGACGAAAAGCAAAAGCGATTTTGTTGCTATAGCATAAATCTGTCCTGGAAGCTTATTCCATCTCCTGCACCATATGATAAAATACACCTTCCCCGGCTGACGTCGTCTGACGGATCGGCTCACCTTTGATCACAAACCCCGCCTTTTGATAGCAGCTGACCGCTCTTTTATTCCATGTCCGAACCTCCAGATACAGCGGCTTTGTCCCAAACAGTTCTTTCGATATTTCACAGGCAGTTTTCGTCATCTGCTGCCCGTAGCCTTCGCTGCAGCAGTCAGGATTTACGCCGATTCCGAAAAAGATTTCTGTTTTCTCTTCGTATAAATTTATAAAACCGACCAGCTTTGTTTCATCATAAAAAGAGTAAAAATGGTTCGCAGGATTGGCAAACCCAAAGCCTCTTTTTTTCTGTTCCTCATACGGTACGGAATTATAAACCGCATATTCACCGGGATATTTCCATTCCGTGATAAAGCATTTTTCCTTTTCGGTTGTTTTATGATAGGTAAGCATATTTTTCTCCACACTCATTTTTTTGATAGTTTCTTCTGAATCATCCACATGACAAGCAACATCAAAAGCACAATGATTAGGGTAACGACGCCCGACAGCAAAATGCTCGTATACCACGGCGCAGAGTTAGACGCATACAAGCCCGGGCGGGCATAATAATCATAGCATTGATAAATACTTTGTCCCACAAATATCCCGATTGCACACCACAGAAAAATTTTCAGTATCCTGTATATCTTTTCCATCCTGTCTCCTCCTGCCTCTCCAAAAGTGCTTTCCATCCGCATAACCTCACCACTGCCAGCATATACTATAGTAGACGGAGGTAACTGCGGTATGTTAGCCTGGATTTCTTATCTGATTTTAAAATGTAAAAGCTTTTTTAATGGCTCCCGGGGGAATTGATAGATATATTCTCACAATGTATTGTTATTTCTGAAAATTTGCATTTCAAGAAAAACTGATACTCCGGATGGTCAAAATTATTTTCATACTCTTCCCGTATGACTTTTCTCAGCCAAGCTTCACCTTTTTGTATAAATTTCTCATATCGGACTATTTTTATGAGTCCTTTTTCCTCTGCAAGCAATAGTTCCGTATACGCATCCTCAATATATTCGCAAAAATCCACCTTTACAGGAACCGATGAAACATATACATCCGGAATGCCGATATTTCCCTTTTCACATTTTTCCAAATGATTACAAGAATATATGTATCCTGATACTCCCTTATAAGTATCCGCTAACGCATTCGGATAATATTCCTCATATTGCAACCTGCCATCCTGTGTAAATCCATAAGATCCCCACTTGTGCCAGATTCCCGTATACTGAAAATTTTTCTCTTTACACGTTTTTTCGACTGCATTGCTAAGATATACCAATACATTTTCTCTCTTGCCCGAAAAATAAATCAACGGCAAATTGTGATTGGAAATTCTCGGTTCGAGAACCTGTATCCCCTTTATTTGTGAAGCATGAAAAAAAGTCATATACCCTCCCAAACTGTATGGCAAGCATCCGATGCAACTGTCTTTACAGAAAAATTCTCCATCTGCGCACTTTGTATTTACCATTACATATTTTCCAGAAAATGGTTGCTGTACCTGTTCCAGTATTCTTTATAAATAAAATCGTCATTTCCATCCAAATTGAGCAGATACATCCGAAATATCACAGAAATGTTTTTCGGCTGCCATTGTTCTTCATAGGAATAGCAATAGCTCATGCCGAGCTGCGCGTCCCGCTTCTGTCACAATCCCGTTATGCCAGAATTCTTTCCGAAGCTGGCATTCCTGCCGTCCGGCACGCGCATCACATACATCTGCCCTCATCTCCCACTCAGCGCGGCCGCCGCTTTCCATAACAGATCAAACAGCATGTGGATTACCCAGGCGAGCGCAACTGCAATTGTGACGGCAGCCACGATCTGCACAACGTTTTCCTGCTGCGGCAGCCAGTCATTGACAACGCGGTAAAACACAAACATATGGCACAGATACAGCTCCAGCGAAAAGCTGCCCACTGCTTCCAACCACCGGATTTTCTCATGCAAAAATGCGCAGCCCTGCACCATCAGATACGTCCAGATCAGCCCTGCAAGCAGACCGCTGCGGATTTTTTCTTCCAGCGGAGGGATCACGGTATAGCCTGCCAGCTCCGTTTTGATGACAAAATACATTCCGACCGCCAGTGCCAGAAGCTGTAACGGATACAAAAACCCCGCCGCCTTTAACAGCTGCCTTTCGTACTGCGCAAGCAGCATTCCAAACAAAAATGTAACATTGGAAATGTACCAGAACAGCGCGCGTCCCTGCCAGATCAGCAGTCCGGAATACGCCGTCAGGCAGACCGCCATCAAAAGCATCCGCACCCACGATCTGTCAGAAAGCCGGTAAACAACGTAAAACGCCAGATAAAAGACCAGAATATTTCGGATATACCAATACTCTGCCCCGGTCAGAAACGAAACCCATCCTGTCATTCCCGAAATTCCACCGTCATAGACCGTAATCAGTCCCACAATCAGAAGATACGGTAAATAGACAGTTTTAAAACGTTTCCACAAAAATGTTCCGTTGATTCTTTTTTTCCCAACACTTTTGACCAGCCCGTAGCCGGACACCACAAAAAATAAATCTACACCGTAAACACCGAACCTGCCCAGCCCATATTCCAGCAGATCGCTGTGAAATATCTCCCCAATCCACACTGCATAATGGCTAATCAGAACCAGGAAAATGGCAATTCCGCGCAGCATCAGGCTCTGTTCCTTCGTAAGAAAAGCTTTTCTCTGAGTCATTGTTTTCTTCTTTCATTTATTCCTTTCAAATGCAGAAAAATTCAGGTTTTAAAATCGCAATGCTGCCCGGATCGTTTCATATAACGCCGGGTTTCCGGTCTGCAGGTTGATGCTGCCGTCCTTATTGACCAAAATCAGAAACAGCACCGCTGCCTGAAAGAAAATCGCTGCCTTCAGCCAGGCGACATACAGGCCATAGACTTTTTTCTGCCGCGCCGCTTTCGCTGCCCCAAGCACTGCCACAACCGCCGCCAAAAAGATGCCAAAGGACACGTCGCAGCCATAGCGGATCAAAATTCCCGCGCCGTTTGCATCCACACAGCCAATCACAAGCGCTGCTGCAAGGGAAACGCAGCAAAACCACGTCAGTTCTTTGGAAAGTACACCGTTTTTTTTGAGTCTGCCGAGCCAAAAAATCCCCCAGGTCAGCATACTGCAGGCGAAAATCCCGCCAAACCAGCTTTCCGTTACCAGTTTTCCGAGATAATCCGTCGCAATCGACGCGCTCTGCAAATACGGAAACTTTCCTTCCAGCTGCATCGGCTCGAACAGGAAATACCAGATTCCATACAAAATCCGCTCCAAATTCGTGCCACGGTGTGTCATATCGTTGCTCGTCATGCTATAGGACGCACCAAAATCAAAAGGGGAGCCAAACCGCAGCGCATTATACGCCATCAGTCCGGCCGCAATCAGTACATAAGGCACAACAAGCGCAGCTGTCTGTCTCCAGCCCTTCTTTGAAAACAGCTCTCTTTTTACAAAGACCCTCTCCCAGAACAAAACAACCGCCAGTGCTGCAAACAGGATAAACTGGGGCCGGCATCCTGCCGTGAGAGCCATACAGAAAGAGCCAAACGCATACAGCCCCACCGCTTTTTTCGGACGGTTCAGCCCTGCCAGATACAGCCAGAATCCCCCCGTTGCAAACATCGTAGACGCGGCAATCGGCACATGGTAAAGATCCGGTCGAATTAACAGATAAAACATCGAATAGCTTCCGACGAGCATCCCGGTTCCTACCGCCCACAGATAAAAGGGCTGCTCCTTAAAATACCGTTTCATCAGTTCATAGACAAACCCAGCCGCCGCAATGATAAATCCTGCAAAAAAGACAAATACCGCCACATAGTTTTGCAGCGCGCCCCCCGTCAGCAGATAATAGGGCAAATACAATAGCAGCACTGGGACAATACCGAAATACACATAATATTTCCCATTGTGATAGGCATAATCCGCCCGATAGCCGATTCCCGCCGCCTGCAGTGCGATGGTATCATAGGGATTTTTTATTGCTAAAAGCGCTTCTTCTGCATCCCCGACACTGACCTTTCCCTCCGAAAGTGCTTCTGCCAGCTCCTGGTACTGTGCGTGATGCACTGCCAAGTTCTGTCGACATGCCGGATTGATGCGGACGAAGAAAAATGCCCCTGCCAGCAATATTGCAGTAAACCCCAATACGACTACAAACCGCTTTTGACGACCGCGCGCATCCTGCGCGTCAAAGCTGATCTGATGCAGCCTGCTGTCTTTTTTCAGCAAAAGCATTCCAAACACAGCCGCCCACAAAACCACAAAGCGTCCCGCCCGGAAGCGGAATGGAATCGTTCCATTTGCAGACAAACCATGATATTTTACAACCAGCTCGCCATAGCTTCCTGCGGCAGCATTTCCAGAGGCGTCCGCCGTCTGGATGCGGATATAGAAATCCGACACCTTTCCATACGGATACACCTTTAAATACCGATTTTCCGGAACCGACTGCAGCAAAATTCGCCCATCGCCAAGGCTATAAGGATAGCTGTTTCCCTCGTCCCGTGCAAATACCTCTGCCAGAACAGGCTGATTGTACAAAAAATCCAGATTCAAAAAAATCCGTTGCAGCGAGCCTTTATAATTTTTTACCCGCAGCGTCAGGCTGCCGTCCGGGACATGCAGATAGCCCGCGTCATCCATGTAGCTGCCGTCAAGCAGGTACAGTGCACTGCCGCCTTCCGTTGTCTGATCGCCTGGCGTTGCCGCAGCGCCGCTCGCCACGTCCTGATCCAGCTCCTCGATCGCCGTATAACCCGCGAGAATTTCCGCCCGCGCAGTCAGATCCTCTGTTTTTTTTGTCACCGTCGTCCAGAACGAGAACTGACACGGTATCAGTTCCAGTAAAAGGGCTGCCAGCAATGCTGCAGCCGCCTTTCTTATCCATTCAGAGCGCATCTTGCCTCTCCCTACTTTCTGATTTTTCTCCTGCCTGCCATACAAATATCCCATATGTCATAAAACAGGCTCTTGTTTCAGTGTAGCATAAAAAAAAGAAAGTGAAAAGCTCTGCATTTTTCATGCAGAGCTTTCACTTTCTTATGAGGGGGGAGATAGTGAGTTGTTCTACTATCTGAAATCTATGATACCCGAAAATTGTGAGCATTTTGTGTACAGTTTCTAAAAAGCTTCTTAAAAGTTATAAACTGCGTCTAAAATCCATTTCGCGCTGTCAAAAAATATCAGCTTTTCGCCACCATCGCGCGGCTCTGTTACCGGTACTGCTGCATCACAAGCTGCAGCTTCGTATTTCCCTGCCAGGTATTGACGCCCGGATAATACACGACGTCAAAATACAGAGGACTGCCTTTTCCGCTGTACAGTCCGTCCAGCGCAGTCTGTCCGTATTTTTCCGCCGCATAGGCTTCGAAATTGTCCTTTCCGCCAAAATACATCATCTCCCAGCGTTTTTGCTCACTGTCCTCCACCGTAAAACGAAGCACATTTCCTGCTTTGCCGAGTGCACGAGCCGAAACAAACTTCAGATCTTTTTGTGCAAATACCGGCTTCGGATTGCCGGTTCCAAAGGGCTCCAGCAATTCCAGCTCCTCCACCAGCCGAAACGATACATAAGATACCGGCATTGGAACATCGATATGAATTTTTTCCTGCAGATCGTCCTCCGTCAGCGTACAGATTTCATTGATTTTCTGACGGAACGGCTCCACATCCTCTTCCCGCATGGAAAGTCCCGCCGCCATCTTATGCCCGCCATATTTGGTGAAAAAGCTGCTGCATTTCGTCATTTCTTCATACATATGATACCCTTCGATGGAACGCGCGCTGCCTTTTACGCCCTCTTCGCCTCGGGTCAGCACAAAGGTCGGGCGATAATAGCGTTCCCGGATTCTTCCTGCGATGATACCGGCGATGCTCTCATGGCAGTCCGGCAGGAAAACAACCAGAACACGGTCGTCCTTTAAGGGGCCGGATTCGATCATCTCTACCGCTATTTTGACATATTCCTCCGTCATTTCTTTCCGGCTGTCGTTTAACTGCTTCAAAAATGCTGCCTGCGCTACCGCAGCTTCTCTTGTTTTGCTGTCCAAAAGCTCCATCGCGCGCTGCGCGCTGTCCAGACGCCCGGAGGCGTTCAGGCACGGACCGAGCACAAAGCCGATATGAAATGCCCCCAGCTTTCCATCCTGCCAGGGTAAAATCTGGTTGACCTCCATCAGCGCATGCAATCCAACATTCTGCGTCTGTTTCATCAGCTCCAGCCCGTGCCGCACCAAAATCCGGTTTTCCTCCCGCAACGGCATAACGTCGCAAATCGTTGCAAACGCCGCAAATTCCAGCAGTTCATCCAACAGGCTTCTTTTTCCGGATGTTAAATCTGTTGAAATCCCGTCAAAGCCGAACTCTGCAAATAAAAGCTGCATCAGTTTAAATGCAACGACCGCACCACAGATCTCCTGGAACGGATAAGTGTCTCCCGGCTGCTTCGGGTCGATGACCACATCCGCAGGCGGAATTTTATACCGACGTCTGGATGTCTCTCCTGTTTCCGGATCCGGCTCTGCAAGGGGTTCTTCCTCATATGGAATTTCATGGTGATCCGTAATAATCACAGTCATTCCGTATTTTTTTGCCTGCTCAATCTGTGCATACGCTGCAATGCCGTTATCGCAGGTCAGAATCGTATCGATCCCATCTGCGTAAGCTTCGTCTACCAGATGTTCATTTAAACCATAACCATCCTTCATGCGGTGTGGAATCATCGTATCCACCACCGCGCCGCAGGCTTCCAGACCGCGCTTCAAGATATAAGAAGAACAGATGCCGTCCGCATCATAATCTCCGATGACGCGAATCGGCATCTGTCCTTTGATTTTATCCTTCAGCAGCAGCACCGCCTCACGGCTTCCTTTTAAAAATGCCGGATCATACAGATCCCGGATCGTGCCGTGGAGATATTTTTCAATTGCTTCATCTCCTTCGATGTCCCGGTTTCGTATGACGCGGGCCAGCACCGGGCTGATGGAAAACCTCTGCCCGATGCCATTAAAATCCGCCTTTTTTGCGGCAACGTACCATTTTGCCATTATTTTGCTGCCTTTTTATTCTTCTCTGCTTTCTTTCCGCCTACTCTGGTGCGCAGCAGATACCAGAACGCGCTCGCCAGGCAGATGGAGGAATAAGTACCACATGCAATGCCGACCATCAGGGGCAGTGCAAACTCTTTGATACTGGACACACCCAGAATGTACAGCACTGCAACCATAATAAAGGTCGTCAGAGATGTGAAAATACTTCTGGACAGTGTCTGGGAAATACTGCGGTTTACAATCGCCGCAAGCTCTTCCTTTGTTTTATAAGAGATCATATTCTCACGGATACGGTCGAAGATAACAATGGTCGCATTGATCGAATAACCGACAATCGTCAGCATACATGCAATGAAAGTATTGCCGACAGAAACTCTTGCCGCCGCATAGAACGCAAGTACAACCAGTACGTCATGGACCAGTGCAGCTACGCTGCTGGCGCCGAATCTGACATCCTTGAAGCGGAACCATACATACAGAAGCATCAACACGGTAGATACCACAACCGCAGATACTGCGCCGGTACGCATTTCAGAGCTGATGGTGGAGCTGATGGTCTCTGCTGTGATCTTTTCCGGATCTACACCAAATTCCTCTTCCAGTCTGGAATTTAATTCTTCTCTCTGGGAAACATCCAGCGTTGCAGACTTGAAGATAACCTGCTTGGAGCCCTGCACCTTCTGGGTCTGTACGTTTGCATCCTTGCTGATTTCCTCGATGATCGGAACAACCTTTTCATCCAGCTCTTCAATGCTCATATCTTCGTTAAACTCTACACTTGTAGATGTACCGCCCTTGAACTCCAGGCTGTAGTTTAACGCATCGCCGCCATTGCCCTTATGCACGCCCATCGTCACAAAGCCCGCAATGATGACAACCGCAGACAGGATGAAGAAAATCTTCTTTTTGCCCAGGAAATCGATTACCTTTGTCTCTTTTGCACGACCATAGAATTTCTCATTGCGGATACCCATCGCGTAAAATGCGTTCAGGATCAGCTTGGTTACAACCAGCGCAGTGAACAGGGAAACGACGATACCGAGCGCCAGGGTCTGGGCAAAGCCCTTGACGGTACCGGTACCCATAAAGTACAACACTACCGCTGCGATCAGCGTCGTTACGTTGCCGTCGATAATCGCGGACAGCGCTTTCTTAAAGCCGATCTGAATCGCAGATTTTACAGTTTTGCCAGTTGCGATTTCTTCCCGGATTCTGGCAAAAATAATGACGTTTGCATCCACCGCCATACCGATCGACAGGATGATACCTGCGATACCGGACAGGGTCAGGGTAACATCAAAGCCATTCAGCAGCAGAACAACCAGCACTGTGTAAACGCACAATGCGATGGAGCTTGCAACACCGGGAATCCAGTAAACAGCGATCATGAAAACAATAACAATCGCAAGACCAATTGCACCGGCAATCAGGCTCGTACGAACCGCTGCAGATCCGAGCTGTGCGCCTACTACGTTGGAACGCAGCTCCTCCAGCTCCAGCTTCAAACCGCCGATACGGATGGTAGAAGCGAGGTTTTCCGCCTCTTCAAAGGAACTCATGCCATTGATGACTGCCTTACCGTCTGTGATTTCTGCCTGTACAGACGGTGCGCTGATCACCTGATTGTCATAAACGATGTAAATAACATCATGGTTCGGATATGCTGCCTTTGTCGCATCCGCGAACTTTTTGGTTCCATCTGCAGTCATAGTCAAAGATACAACAGGCTCCTGATTGTTCATGCTATTGGTCTGATAGGCTGCCTGTGCATCTGCTACATCCGTACCGCTTAATACTTCCTTACCGTCCTTGTCCAGGAAGGTTAAGGAACCGGGCTTACCCAGTTCTTCCAGAATCGCATTTGCGTCAGTTACTCCGGGAATTTCAATATTGATCCGGTCGGAGCCCTCCTGATATACCTGCGCCTCTGTGGAATAATTGTCTACACGCTGCTGGAGCTTATATATGGTATCTGCCATATCCTCCGAGCTGGGTGCTTCGTCTCCCACCACCTGATAGGTGATGCTTACACCGCCCGCCAGATCAAGTCCCTGCTTAATGTTTGCAGCGGAGCCTGTCTTTGCGCTATCCAGTCCGAATACCGCAGTCCAGGTACCTGCCAGCAGAAACGCGATCACACAGACAAGTGTAATGATGCCTTTCTTCTTGCTCATTTTGCGTACTCCTTATTCTTCTTCGTCGGCCAGTGCCGCTTTTATCATAATCGCGCATTCCACGCGCTTTTTCTGAAGCTCACAGCCAAGCTCGTAAACGTCGTCGATCTTTCCGTGACAATTATAGGAATTGGCAGCACAGCCACCGCTGCAGTAAAATTTTGCAAAACAGCTTCTGCACTTTTCTTTGGCGTAAACATTACAGCATTTGAACTCGTCCACGATGTCAGGACGCACAATGCCTTCGTCCACGTTGCCCATCAGGAACTTCTCGTTGCCGACGAACTGATGGCAGGGATAAAAATCGCCCCAGGGTGTTACCGCCAGATACTCTGTACCCGAGCCGCAGCCGGAAAGGCGCTTTGCCACACACGGGCCGCCGCTTAAATCGATCATAAAGTGGAAGAAGTTGACGCCTCTGCCCTCTTTCTGACGCTTTAACAGCTCGACTGCCAGCTTGTCATATTCCTCAAGCAGCTGCGGAACATCTTCCGGACGCAGCGCATAGGGCTCTTTGGGATCTGTCACAACCGGCTCTACCGAGATCTGCTCAAAGCCAAGGTCTGCCAGATGCTTGACATCCTCGGAAAAATCCAGATTATTATGCGTAAAGGTACCGCGTACATAATAATTGGTCTGATGACGGCTTTCTGCCAGCTTCTGGAACTTCGGTACAATCAGATCATAGCTGCCCTGCCCACCCCTAAACGGGCGCATTCTGTCATGTACCTCTTTCCGACCGTCGATACTCAAAACGACATTGCTCATCTCTTTATTCAGAAATTCCATAATTTCATCATTTAAAAGCACGCCGTTGGTCGTCAGGGTAAAGCGGAATTTTTTGTTATGAGGCTCCTCCAGGCTTCTGCCATATGCAACCAGATCCTTAACAACCTGCCAGTTCATCAGCGGTTCTCCGCCGAAAAAGTCTACCTCAAGATTTACTCTGCTGCCGGAGTTGGCTACCAGGAAATCCAGCGCCTTCTTGCCGACTTCAAAGCTCATCAGCGCTCTTCTGCCATGATATTCGCCCTCTTCTGCAAAGCAGTACTGACAGGCGAGGTTACAGTCATGGGCAATGTGCAGGCACAATGCCTTGACTACAGTCTGGCGCTGTTTGAAATTGCCGATATATTTTTCATAGATGTCTTCTGTAAACAGGACATTATCCTGCGCCAGCTCCAGAATCTCCTCTACCGCCTCACGCACCTCGTCGTGGCTGTAGGTCAGCTTCTGACAGGCTTCCACTGCCGCTGTCACGGTATCCACATCCCGAATGCCGCCGGAAACAAGCTGTTCCGCCAGAGGGATTACATCATAAACCACATCGTCTACAATATGCACGCTGCCGCTGTTGACGTCCATAACGATATTGTAGCCGTTGTTCTTATACTGGTGTATCACTTTCCAAAATCCTTTCGTTTCTCGTATTCCTCTTAAACGCATAATAAGCAGCGATATGCATCGCTGCTTATATCTCGTCGCGTCGTCTGCTTATTTCATCTTCTCGCAGCTCTGATTGCCAACCGTGCAGGATGTCTTACATGCGGACTGGCAGGATGTCTGACACTCGCCGCATCCGCCCTTCTTCATGGATTCCTTCAGGTTTCTTGTTGTTAATGTCTTGATGTGCTTCATCTCACATAACCTCCTTATGTGTCACGCCAAAAAAGGCGCCGTCTTTTCGAAATTTAATTTATTATAGCATAGATTCTTCTATAGGGGAAGTGTTTTTTTTAAAATGAGCTGCAAAGCGGCAGAACTCATGTTACCGTTTACCCGCGCCATTCGCAATACAATAGAATGCACGCTCCGCGAACATTCTATTGTCATGAACCGCGTCTTCGCGCCCCTCTCCCGGCGTCAGCTGAGCATCCCGCCCAGCATTCCCGCGCCGCTGCAGATCATCAGTGTAGTAAAAAAGTGATTTCCGACATCCTGAAGACCGTGATTGACTATCAAAGTCAAAGCTGTCAGCACACAAAAATACAGACTCCCGGTCAAAAGTCCCCATAAAAAGCGCCGATCCTGCATTCCTTTTCCGGCAAGCCAACCGGAAAGTCCCGCTGTCACCGCATAAATTACAAGAATTCCGATCGACACTGCCTGTGCGGAAAGCTGCATCCGATACAGCAACAGTGCCAGAAGTAATAACAGCGCCCCGGCCATAAGATACGACACCAACAGGCTTTTTAGCAAAACAACCGGCATCCGCGCACCGGTTTGTGAAATTCCGGTTTTCTTTTTTTCCATGGACATGCCTCCTGCTGCATACCGCCTGCCAGACGGCAGACAGTGCTTTGCATTTCTTCATGTCCCATGTATATTCCCCATCAGCTAAAAACTTTCCGATAAGAGAAATTTTTTATAAAAACTTCCGGCGTCTCAAGGCTTTCCCGGGCAGTATCCGCACAGAAACCATCACACCTCTTCCGGGCAGCTGCAGGCGGATAAAAAATAATCCTCCAAAACCGGGTATTCACAAAACCTCGATCCCCAACCGGGCCGGTCTGCTTCCTCGACCCTGTTTTGGTTCCAGTCTACCATCAGTGCACGCAAATCTCTCGAAAGCCCGGTTCCGGTCAGCTTGACATAGCTTTCCTTGACTGTCCATTCCCGTAAAAATCGCTCCGTCTCTGCTTCTGACAGGAACAGTTCTTCCTTCTTGTCAAACTGTTTCTTCCAGGCCTCCAGCTGTTCCTGTAGATAAAACTTCTGCAAAACGCTGCGCCGGATCCTTGTTCTTTGCTGAAGATCCACGCCCACCGGGCAGTCAGAAAAAGCGCACACCGCATAATCTCCCGAATGGGAAAGGCTCAAAAATGCCCGTCTCCCATCCTGTATAAAAAGATACGGCTGCCCGTTTTTGGTATAACACACCGGACAGCCGTCAAATCCGTTTCTGCGTTTCGCCTCTTCTGCCAAAAGACCTGCCGTCAGACTTGCCGCACGCTGTTTTGTCTGTCTGCACGACAATGCTTTTTGTCTGCGAACCTCATCCAGCTGTGCGAGCGCCTTTTTCTGCATCGTCTCATCAAAGAGCGGCCGGATATCCGCCAGATAAATTTTTACTTTTCCGTTTTGAACCATCCGGTCGCTCCTTTCTGTCTACAAAAAGCATCCTGCGGCAAAGTGGAATTTTATCCCCTTCCCTGCCGCTGATAAAAAGCTTTTCGAGCCGCGCTTTACAGCAGATGTGCGCGCAGGTCTTCTGCACTTCTGGAAGAAAGATAAGCCGGAGCGATATCAAATACAGTCTTGCAGCCGCTCAGGCCCTCTTTGCTCATGCGATAAGCGGCTCTTGCATAAGCTACGATAACAGAACCGGTAAATTCCGGATTGGAATCCAGCTTTAAGTTGTATTCGATCACATGCTTATGCTCGTTGTCCATTCCGGTCACGCCGGTACGAATGACACAGCCGCCGTGGGGAAGTCCGCTGTGATCTCTCTTCATCTCTTCCTCAGAAATGAAATGTACGGTTGTATCATAGTCTGCAAAATAGTTCGGCATGGTCTTGATCTCTTCTTCGATCTTTGCAAGATCTGCGCCCTCTTTGGCAACAACGAAGCACTCTCTCGTATGCTTCTGTCTGGTGGTCAGTTCAGGATTTTTGCCGCTTCTGACCGCATCGAGTGCCTCCGGTACCGGAATGGTATACTGTCTGGCATCCTTTACGCCCTCAATCCGACGAACCGCATCGGAATGACCCTGACTGACGCCCTTGCCCCAGAAGGTATAATCCTGTCCTTCCGGCAGAATACAGTTTGCATATAAGCGGTTTAAGGAGAACATTCCCGGATCCCAGCCGCAGGAAATAATGCCGATTTTTCCGCCTTTTTTTGCAGCAGCGTCAACGTCTGCGAAATGCTCCGGGATTCTTGCGTGGGTATCAAAGCTGTCTACAACGTTGTAATCCGCTGCATATTTGGGGGTCTGAACCGGCAGATCCGTCGCGCTTCCGCCGCAAAGAACCAGCACGTCGATCTGATCCTGCATATGCTCCAGCTCAGAAGCTTCCAGCACCTTTACGCCTGCAGTGCGTACCTTTACGTTTTCCGGATTTCTTCTGGTAAACACTCCGACCAACTCCATATCCTCATTATGGGCGATTGCGCTCTCTACGCCTCTGCCCAGGTTTCCGTATCCTAAAATTCCGATTCTGATGCTCATTTTTTCTCCTTACCCGCTATTATGTCTGTGCGATTTTTTTGTCGCGTTTATTTTAGCACAAACCGTTTTCATAGAAAACCTTTTTTTAGACTTTTTCCCCACTAATATAGTCGGAAAGATCCTGCTTTAACTGTTCCCAGGCATCCTCATGCTCCGCATAATACAGCGGACAGAGCTTTCCGCCCGCATCATAATGGCGTTTTACATCCGAAACATCCAGATTGTATTCCTCCATCAGCCAGCCCAAAAGCTTTAGCAGGGACTGATAGGTTGCATCCGTAAATTTTCCGTCCTGGTCCAAATAGCAGCATTCAATGGAAATCGAGTGATCGTTTTCTCCAATCACCGCATATGCCATCTCATTTAACGGAATACACTGGACAATCTCGCCCTCATATCCAATCACAAAATGTGCGGAAGCTGATGTCAGCCCGGTCTGTGCCAGTCCTTCGAAATAGTCCCGGTTCTGCCGTGCAGATGTCCCGGGATTCGCCGTATAATGCACATACAGCTGCGTAACCGTCGAAAGCGCATCCTGCGGTCTGGAGTATGGATTCGGTGTCAGGAGCGCTTCTTCCATCGGCGGTTTCTCGCACTTTTTTTGTTCCAGAATCTGGGTAATCCGGGAAATCGCCCCGGTTTCCGTACTCTGATTCTTCGAAATGCTGACGAATTTCCAAACCGCAAACGCCGCCAGCACTAAAAACAGCAACGCAGCAATATAAACCGCAATGCTTTGCAATTCTTTCTGCAGGCGGGTTCGACGACGGCAGCTCCTTTTCCTGTTCGCAGCAGGCGGTACAGGGCGGCGCCTGGCAGGAGCTTTATATTGTACAGCAGCACGACGGCGGATGGACGGTTCGGACTGCGTAGCGGATGAACGGCGTACCGGCAAGTCGCTGTAGCTCTGGCAATCCCGCGCACGCGCCGTTTTTTGCTCCATACGGTTATCCCAGTCATCGAACAGCGGCCGTTCTTCGCCCCATAAAAGATCCAGTTGTCCTGTTTTTCTGTTCTTCGTATATTTTTTCGTCGTCTCCGGGCTATCCCACAATTTCAGCTCCGGTTCCGAACCTCTTTTTTCTTTTGTCATATAAAAAACCGCTCCCTTATATCCTGTCCGGCAGTTTGCCATATTTGTCAGGATATCACAGGGAACGGTTTCTTTTCAGAAAATTTTCCTAAGATTTTCTTAAATCATCCAATGCTGTCTCAAACAGACCCGCAGCGCTTTGACACAATTATTCATGACAATAGAATGCTCGCAGAGCGTGAATTCTATTGTTTTTCGATCGGGTTTTTATAAAACTCTACGAAATCCGTGTAGCCCTCTTTGGTCAGCTGTTCCTTCTGGAACTTCTTGTTTTTGTTCATGCGCGCAACCAGAATCTGATCGCCGTTCTTTCTCGCCTCCTGTGCCTGTGCGATCACTTCGCAAAGGCGGTCGCCGGATACACCTTTTTCGATCAGGTATGCGATCTTTTTCGGCTGTCCTGGGATCTGGAAGCCGTTTTCCATCATCAGCAGGATGATACGCTCAAAGCCGATAGAAAATCCGCACGCCGGAACGTCTTTTCCGGTAAATTTGCCTACCATCTTGTCGTAACGACCACCGCCGCCGCAGCTTCCGCCAAACTGAGGGATGGCAATTTCGAAAATGGTTCCGGTATAGTAGGACATACCGCGCACCAGAGTCGGATCAAAGGTGATCTCAAATTCAGACGCCTTTGTGGCGCGGACGCTGTCAATGATCTCAGAAAGGTTCTGAGAAACCTCAGGCTCAAGGAAATCCCCCAGCTTTTCTGCCAGCCATGCTACGCTGTTTCCGTTTGCAGTCAGCTCATCAAACAGAGACATATATTTGTCTGCCGCTTCTGCTGCGAAACCGCTCTCTACCAGCTCAGCCTTTACACCATCTGCGCCGATCTTGTCCATCTTGTCCAGAATGATGAATACCGTATCATAATCCTCTTCTGCAAAGCCGCTGTAGGCTGCCATCGCCTTTAGGATTCTTCTTTCATTGATGCGGATGACGAAATCCTGAAAGCCGAGCTTGCCAAGAGTCGTAGTCGTTGCCAGAATCAGCTCGATCTCCGCCAGGTTGGAAGGCTCGCCCAGAATATCAATATCACACTGCATAAACTGACGATACCGGCCTCTCTGCGGACGGTCAGCTCTCCATACATTGCCGATCTGAAGCGCTTTAAACGGGGACGGAAGCTCGTTTGCATGATTTGCATAAAAACGAACCAGCGGAACCGTCAGGTCATAACGCAGACCGCCGTCTACCAGATCCATCTCCTCTTTTGCTTCCGCAAGATTTAATTTCTCGCCGCGTTTTAAAATTTTAAAAATCAGTTTTTCATTTTCGCCACCCTGCTTGCTGTTTAAGTTGCCAATGGATTCCACACAGGGTGTTTCAATAGAAGTAAATCCAAATTTTCCGTAAGTTTCCTTAATCACGTTGATGCAGTAATCCCGCAGCTGCATTTCTGCAGGCAGAATATCTTTCATACCGGTGACAGGCTTTTTATTCAGTGCCATTTTACCGCTCTCCTTTGTTCGCAATCCTATCGTTTCCGATTTTATACTATTTGAACGCTTTTTACAAGTAATAAATCGCTCCTGTTTCCGCACACAGGCACGCCAGCCGCGCGTTTGCACGAACCGTACGGTAAGAGCAGCCGCAATCGATATCATAATACAGACAGTTCTTCTGCGGATCATAATGCTGGTAAACCAGACCGCCGTTATACATCATGTAATCCTTGGACAACGTCGGCGTATGTCCCGCAACGATCATCCCGTTTTCGATTCCCCCGGTCAGATACGCATCTTCCCGCGCCCGGAGATAAAAATCTTCGACACAGGTATATTTTCCGGTCAGACCTGCTGTCGGAAACTGTTCCAGGTATCCGGCATGTACCACTACACATTCCCTCTCCGGCAGGGAAAATCTGCAAAAATAGGGCATTGCTTCCATCCTGACTGCCCACCGCCGCAGATCTGCCATGGAAATACACTGTTCTGTGATCAGCTCCTCCAGCGTCCCATAATGATCGAACACCCGGATTTGCTCTGTCTGTCGGTTATGCTGCTCTATCAGGTTCTTTGTCTCCTGATAGAGATGCTCCAGATCTTTGCTGCTGCTTTCATCGATCACAAGCTGCCGCTTCTCCTGCACTGCCAAAAGCAGCTCCAGATAACATAAAAACTCTTCCTCATGATTGCCGCGCAGCAGCAGGATATTTTGAGGAACCTGCTCCATCCAGCATAGCATTTCATAATTTTGACTTCCGCGGTCAATATAATCTCCCGCCAGGATCAGCTTATCCTGATCCGAAAAGCCGATCTTTGCAAGCATCGCGTTCAGCTCGTCAAAGCAGCCGTGCAGATCGCTCATGATATAGGTATATCCAGCTTCTGTTTTGGGGGACAGCTTTTTGCCTGGTGTCTTTTTTTTGAACCACCTTGTCCAGTGTTTTAAATTGGTCATATCTCTCTTTCTTGAACTACTTCTCTGCACAGATCAGATTCTTATAGAATTGTACCGCGCCGGGCAGGCAGTTATATTCCATGCACTCGTTCAGCCCATGCATGCCTTTCATCTGCTCCGGTCCGTAAACCACAGGCGCAAAGCGGATGCAGTTGTCACATACCGGACTATAGAACTGTGCATCGGTAGCCCCGGTCATTACATAAGGGCTGGACGGCAGTCCCGGAAAGGTCTGTGCAATCACCTGCTCCATCAGGCGATAGCCCTCACCATGGATATCTACGGGCTTTGTATAGTCATTGGAATGGATAATTTCCGTCTCTAAACCGTATTTGGAAGCCAGATTCCTGATAATTTCAAGACTTTCCTTTTCTCCCTGATGGGGAATAAAGCGCATATTGGCTCCAAGGGTTGCTTCCTGCGGAATCACATTATATGCATCGGAACCGGACTGCATGGTAAATGCAATTGTCGTCTGCAGCATAGCTCCTGCCTGTGCGCTGATCTTCGGAAGTACCGCTTTTAAGAGCGGCTTAAACAGCCACATATTTCCAAGCACCAGCTTTAACCCGAAAGAGGCATATGGTGCCAGAGAAGTAAACATGGCAGAAACCTCCGGAAGCATCTTCTTTTGGAACGGTGAATGCTTCTCTACTTCGGTTACAAAAGCACAAAGGCGTGCAATCGGTGTTCCCTTAGACGGCGCGCTGGCATGTCCTCCATTACTTTTTGCAGTAAACTTCACATCGGCTTTGCCCTTCTCAAAGACACCCACCATTGCAAAGTTTCCAGGAATTCCTCCAACGGGTTCCGTAATGATAGCTCCACCCTCGTCACACAGAAGGAACAGCCGGATTCCTCTTCGCTGCAGTTCCTTTACAAGCTTCGGTGCTCCGTCTCCTGCCCATTCTTCGGTACAGGAGGATGCCAGATACACGTCCGTCGGCGGCACAAAGCCTTCCGCAAGCAGTTCTTCCACGGCCTCCAGAAAAGCCATTACTGTACACTTCGTATCCGCCGTGCCCCGTCCCCATACCTTACCATCTGCAATATCTCCGGAAAAGGGAGCGTGAATCCACTCTCCCTCTGCCGGAACGACATCCTGATGACTCATCAGAAGGATCGGCTTTTCGGACGATTTTCCTTTCCAATAATATAACAGATTTCCGTCTATTTCAGTTTTCTGAAGCTCTTTATGTACCAACGGGAAAAGCTCCTCTAAAACCTTATGAAATCCGAGATATTTCTCTATTTCCGTCTCTCCGGCATGTGAGGTCGTGTCACACTGTACCATCTTAGAAAGCTTTTGGGCAAGTCGAAGTGCCTCTTTTTCCTCTGCATCCGGCTTATAATTCGAAGTTTTCTTCGGCATCAAAAGCGTCCGGACTATTGCAATCAGCAACAATAAAATGATAATCAAAAGGATTCCCAGTAAAACCAATCCTACATATTTCATGATTTCCTCTCCTTCTTTCCCTTCTTAAAGAAAATCCACGCTACCAGAATGGCAACTGCACCAGACGGGATAATCATAAAGCTGGTTGATCCGATCAGTCCCGGCGCAAAAATAAACAGCGCACTCATCAACACAAGGGGGAATACGGCTATATGCATATTCTTACGGTAATATTTATATGCCATCGCTCCAAATAACGCCGGAACCACGTTTTCAAATGCCGGCTGCAATACTTCACTCTGTAAAACCGGCTGCAGCGGAACCATTAAAAGGACGCCGACTGCCAAAACCAGAATCGTAACAAGGGATGAGGTTGCAATGGAAATCGTAGAAATGATTTCATTTTCCGGTGTTCCGGTCTTCGCTCCAACCATATCACGCGCATTGACTGCACACGGAATCTTCATATTAATCAGATTACCGGTAATAAATGCAAGGTATCCGCCACCGGAACCCAGCATCGGTGTGTAGATCAAAAACTCTGCCACACTGCTCACCAGCCATACCAGTCCTACGGACAAAAAAGCTCTTGCCACCGCTCCAAGATCCGGATAAGCTCCTAAAATTTTTCCCATCAAAAACGGTGCCCCTACCAGCATAACCAGTGTCACGGCACTTACTGCTCTTCCGATTACATGCGTGCGTTTCCGGTATTCTTCCCACGTACTTGTTTTATTTTCTTCCATAATTCTCGTATCCCTTCCTTAAAGTTATGATCCACTTCTATGTATCTGCTTTTCTTCATCTATCTTATCCGATCAGCCCGACAATCACAGCGGCTGTCATACCGGCAATCATACTTCCCGCAATGGAAAAGCTGTCCACCCAGCCAAGCTTTTTCTTTTCAGACAGAAATACGAAGATTCCCATTACCAGTGCAGAAACCACCATAACCACAAGCGGAATGATATCACCATGAAAGGTAAACAGACCATTTTCAGAAATGAAGCCTCCGATGTAACGGCCAATGTAGGTACTTACAAGTCCAATGAACATTGCTGTCATCGCAAGATCTGCAAAACCGGCTGATCCCGACTTGCCGGAAGAAGAATTCTTCGTGAGCTTCTGTGTATACTTCTTATTTAAGAAAATCGACAATACCATGCCCCACATAATACAGATACTCATCAACAGAGCAATCGTAGAAAATGACGTTGCTGTCATTTCAGATGCAGAAAGTGTCGTCATTCCCACCTGTTCTGCTGCTGCCTGCGCTACCTGTGTCTCATAATGAAGCGCTCCAATCACGGAAAGACGAAGCCACGGCCACGGTGTTCCCAGACTTCCGGAAAGTGCAATGACTCCCAGTAAAATTCCAATACTCGGCAGTACCGAAAAGGTTGCACTTGAAATAATGGTCCGTTTCATTTTCGTTTCATCCATTCCCAGTGCCTTGCCCGCTCGATAAGCCCTGATGAGAAAAATCACACAGACGACTGCCACAAATGCAATGATCCCGCCGCAAATGAGGTACATGGGCGCGCTGTTCAACTGATTTAAAATCGTCATAACTCTACACTCCTCTACTTTTATTCATGACTGACAATAAAATGTTCGCAGAGCGTGCATTCTATTGTTGATTTGATCTAACTAAGATTATGCCACATCAGCTTCAAAAGTTCCACCCGATCTTTTTCAAAAAACGAACAAAGGATTAAAATCAGATTGTCATGTCAATCGTTATTTAATCCCTTTTCTCAAAAAGGCAAAAATAGAACGTATAGTTTATTTCCATACGCTCTATCTCACATTTCATATTAAATTTTTGAATTCTACAAACTGATATCCTATTTTTCTTCAATTACATCCAAATCAAAAGAATGCCGGATTACTATCTTCCTTATCTACAGCTTAGTAATATCTGCTTTACATCAGAACTCTCCAGCCTGACGTATGCCTTTGAGGCAATTGTGCTTGTCCTTACTGCTTCTGATGCCATTTCATCAAATAAATCCTCCGGTACGCCCACCTCAGAAAGAGTTGCCGGCATTTCAAGTGACTGATTGAAGGCTCTGACCTTTTGGATTTCAAGCTCTGCCGCTTTCCGGTTATCAGCCTCTTCTACGCCAAATACTTCTCTTGCAAATCTTGCAAGACGGGGTGCCGTCGTGTCCGATAATACATAGCTCATCCATGGCCTTGCGGGCATATTTTATTACGGTTTTCATCACTGCTTCACTGAGCGCATCTGTGATATATGCCTCGTCATTCGGTTGGAAGTACTGCTCCATTACGTGGGACAATATATCAACTGCACCGGCTGCCGTCTGCTTTGAAGGCAAGGTATATAAATAGGTCGGATCATACTTATCCCTCTTGCAACTATAACCAAATCCTGTCCCTACACAAACATCAATCTTTGTCTTGCATACAATACCTTCTTCATCCTGCCTTGACGTGATGCCATTGCAAAGCTTATTGCACTCATATCTGCATTTTCAAAATGAAGCAGCTTATGTACTTCCATTGCATAAAATAGCTGTTTTGTTGCAATGATCATTCTCTCAGTTTCTTCCGCAACGATTCTGGCTGCCATCGGCTGAATGCTACGCTCAGAATATATCACCTTATAAAATGTAAGCAGTTTTTCCTGATGATTCATATTGACATAACCTTGCACCACTCCCTGCAATACTTCGTATGCAGTTTTCCCTTGAAA
>JABLTO010067256.1_pt1 | contig 22640 bp, 23 predicted proteins | sample 7160091 | NCBI WGS metagenome assembly JABLTO01 (sample SAMN14651225, study PRJNA627086) | human gut metagenome | isolation source: feces | host: Homo sapiens
ACATGTGATACATATGCAATGTATCAAGTAAACTTAGAAGATATATTAGATGATACAATAACAAAAAGATTAAATAATAAATATATAAAAATATCTTTAAATGATGGAACACCAAAAGTTTTAAATACATATCAAAGTGTTACACCCACAATCAATAATGCTGATGCCTCATTTAAATTAACGAGTGGGTCATTAAGTCCAAAAGGTAGTAGTAATGATTCAGTAAGTTATAATTTAAAGTTATGGATGAATTATGATACACCAGCATTAGATGAGGTTATGAGTGCAACATTTAAAAGTAAGATCAGTGTAGTATCAGTTTATACAGAAGAAGAAAATTTAAATAATGAAATAACAATTGCTTATACAAGTAAAGATATAGAGTATAGTAAATATAGCCAAACCATAGAGATAGTGGGAGAAAGTAAAGAAAAAAATATTATAGAATATAGTGAAGATGGAAGTAGTTATACAAGTGTTGATACACCAAGTAAAAAAGTAACTTTATTAAGAACATATAATAAAGAAAATACACCTCATATTTATTTTAAAGATGAAGTAGGTAATATCAAAGAAAAAGCTATTGAACTACAATATTTAGATCAGACAGGACCAGATATAACTTCAACAGTAAGCGATGAATGGGCAAGGGTTAATACGATAACTATTAATTTGAGTGATAATAAATCAGGTTTAAGTGGTTATGTCATAACTGATACTGAAGTAGAGCCTACTACTTGGGAAAGTGTTACAGGTAATATAACTACCATAACAAAAGAAATAAATAAAAATGGAACATATTATATATATGCTAAAGATAATTTAGGTAATATTTCTCATAAAGAAGTGACAATTACAAAAGTAGATACAGAAGAACCATCATCACCAGTCATAACAAATAATTATAATAATATATGGACGAATACAGATGTAACAGTTACACTTGCTAGTACAGATAATCTATCAGGAATAGATCACTTTGAGTGGTATGAAAATAATGCTTGGACAACAAGAGCTTTAACAACAACTGGTAATATAGCGAGTATTACATATACAGCAACAAGAAATGAAACAATAAGATTTAGAGTAATAGATAATGCAGGTAATGTGTCTGAAGAAGCAACAACCATTGTTAAGATTGATAAATCTGCGCCAGTTCTTACAAGTATAACAAACTCATCAAATGGCAATTGGTCAACTAATAATATTAATATTACCTTAAATGGTACAGATACAGATTCAGGAGTATTAAAATATCAAATAAGGTATAGTGGAAATAATAATACATGGACTGATTTAAGTAGTAAAAATAATACTGATGCCTGGAGTGCAGAAAGGAATGAAACAGTTTATTACCGAGTAGTAGATAATGCAGGAAATGTATCTCAAGAAAAAAGTACAGCTATTAAAATAGATAAAACAAATCCAACAGCTAAAATAAGTGCAAGTGTAAGTAATAATACAATAACAATTAGTGCTAGTGGGTCAAGTGATACCAATAGTGGAATCAAAAAATATGAATATAGTAAAGATAATAGTATTTATTATTCATCAACAAGTCAAACATATAACTTTACTGGTTTAAATGACGGAGCATATACATTATATTTAAGAGTTACAGATAATGCTGGTAGAAGTACAACAGTAAGTACAAGTGCAGTAGTAGCCTATCAAAATGTCTATGTTTCAAGTTCAGGTAATGATTCAAGTGGTAATGGTTCATCAAGTAAACCATATGCCTCAATAGCTAAAGCTTATACAAAAGTAAAATCAGGAGGATCTATTATTCTGTTAAGTAACTTAACTCAAACAAGTCAAGCTAATTTTAATACTTCTGGTAAAAGTGTCACTTTAAAAAGCAATGGTAGTAGTATATATACTATTACTAGAGGTAGTGGCCTTACAACAGGTAGTATAATAAACTTTTATAATTCTAGTACAACGACAATTACCAACATTAAATTTAATGGTAATAATGTTTCAGCTAGTAAGCCATTGTTGATTTCAGCTGGCTCTGCAACATTAAACTTAAACAGTGGAGTAACAGTTCAAAATGCTTTAAATACTGCGATATATTCAGGAGGTGGAGTTGCAAGTGTTAGTGGTTCAAAGCTTAATATCAATGGAGCAACTATAACCTCTAATAAAAGTAATAATCAAGGAGCAGGAGTTTATGTTAGTGATGCTTCTTTAAATTTTAATTCAGGAACAATTTCGAATAATTCGTTCACTACTTCTGGAGGGTCCGGCGCTGGTATTTTAGGCTGGCAAGCGACAGTTAACATAAAAGGTGGCACCATATCTGGAAATACGGCAACTTCTGAAGGCGGAGGCATATGGGTCGGTGGTAATAGTGGAAAAATGACTTTTAATATGACAGCTGGAACTATAACTGGCAATAAAGCCAATTTTGGAGGGGGTATATCTATTAGATCTGATACAACAGCAACCAATACAATAGGTACTATAACAGGAGGAACTATATCCGGTAATAGTGCATCATATGGTGGTGGTGGTGTTAATTTAGGAAAATCAGTTGTTACCATAAATAATATAAATATAACAAGTAACAATGCCCAATATGGAGCAGGAATTTCAATTACTTATGGTGCAACACTATATTTTAAAGGTGGAAAAGTTCAAAATAATGTAGCAAGTAGTTCTGCGGCTGGAATAGATGTTGGCTCAGGCACCGAAGGAGGCCCAAATCATTTATATATTCAAGGTGGAAACGTCATCAATAATAGATGCACAGCTAGTAATGGTATTGGCGGTATTAATGTCAATACATCATCAGGTTCTACTTATACTCATTCTTCAGGTACAGTCTCAGGTAATACACCTATAGACAACGGTTCTTGGTAGTAGTTAACTACAACAAAAATAGGTTTACGAAAGTAATCTTTTTTTGTATAATAATTGCTAGGTGATGTGACATGGAATATACTCATATTAAACAAGAAAATATTAGAAACTTTTCTATTATAGCCCATATAGATCATGGTAAGAGTACGCTTGCTGATCGAATACTAGAAATTACTGGCGCTTTAAGTGAAAGAGAAATGACAAGCCAAGTACTAGACAGTATGGATCTTGAAAGAGAAAGAGGTATTACTATTAAGTTAAATGCCGTTTCTTTAAATTATGACTTTAATAACGAAACATATTTACTTAATTTAATTGATACACCGGGTCATGTCGACTTTTCTTACGAAGTTTCAAGAAGTCTTGCCGCATGTGAAGGAGCAATACTAGTTGTTGACGCAGCTCAAGGGATAGAGGCTCAGACCCTTGCAAACTTGTATTTAGCAATGGGAGCGGATTTAAAAATTATTCCCGTTATTAATAAAATAGATTTACCTAATGCTAATATTCCTAAAGTAAAAGAAGAACTTAAAAGAGTACTTGGTTTTAAAGAAGAAGAAATTGTTTTATGTTCTGGAAAAACTGGGGAGGGTGTTCGTGATTTAATTGAAGCAGTTATTACAAGAATAGACCCACCTAAAATAAATAATGAAGATACTCTTCGAGCTTTAGTTTTTGATTCTTATTTTGATCCATATAAAGGGGTTGTCGGCTTAATAAAAGTTGAAGATGGTTCTTTAAAATGTGGTGATGATATTTACTTTATGGCAGGAGATGCCGCGTTTAATGTAACAGAGCTTGGTGTGCATACACCACATGAGTTACATACGAAAGAACTTAAAAGTGGTGAGGTTGGTTACTTTGCCGCGGCTATTAAAGATATTTCCAAAGTTCAAGTAGGAGATACGATTACTCTATTAAAGAAAAAAGCAAGTATACCAATTCATGGTTACAAACCTATGAAACCAATGGTTTATTCTGGTATATTCCCAGTTGAACCAAATCGTTATGAAGCCTTAAAAGAAGCTTTTGAAAAACTAAAACTAAATGATGCCGCGTTAACTATTGAACCAGAAACATCTGATGCCTTAGGTTTTGGCTTTAGAGTAGGTTTCTTAGGCCTTTTACATATGGATATAATAACAACAAGGCTAGACAGAGAATTTAATTTACCAGTTATTGCCACTAGTCCTAGTGTTATATATAAAGTAACACTTACAAATGGTGAAGTAATAGAAATTGATAGTCCAAATAAAATGCCAGAGCCAGTCAAAATTAATAAAATTGAAGAACCATTTATTTATACTAATATCATTGTCCCAGCCGAGTATATCGGTTCTATCATGGAATTATGTCAAAATAAAAGAGGTATTTATAAATCGCTTGAATATATCGATGAAACAAGAGTCAATATTCACTATGAAATACCACTTAGTGAGGTTGTATATGATTTCTTTGATAAGTTAAAAAGTACGACTAAAGGTTATGCTTCTTTTGATTATGAAATATGTGGTTATAAAGAAAGCAAATTAGTTAAAATGAGTATTTTATTAAATGGTGAGGTTGTTGATGCTTTATCTATTATAGTTCATAAAGATTTTGCTTATCAAAGAGGACGAGCAATCGTAGAAAAATTACGAACATTAATACCTAGACAATTATTTCAAATACCAGTCCAAGCTCAAGTTGGTTCTAAAGTTATTGCTCGTGAAAACATTAGTGCAATGCGTAAAAACGTTTTAGCTAAATGCTATGGCGGTGATGTATCTAGAAAAAGAAAACTACTAGAAAAGCAAAAAGAAGGTAAAAAAAGAATGAAAATGGTTGGTAATGTTGAAGTACCACAAGAGGCGTTTTTAGCGGTTTTAAGTGAGGGGGATAAATAATGGCTAAAACTTATAGTAATTTAAGTGATGAAGAGAAAAAAAAGAGAATACTTTTAGTGGCCGATTATGTTATTGAAAATAAAGCATCTACTAGATTAACATCTAAGTTTATTAGCGATAATTATTTTCCAATATCTAATGTAACCGTGCATACATGGCTTCAAAAAAATCTAATAAAACTTGACCCCGTACGTTATCAAAAGGTTAGTGAAATATTAAAGTTTAATACTCCTGCTTCAGTAGAGGATGCCACGACAAAAAGTAGAGTTTTTGCTGCTGCTAAATGTATACTTTTAGATTATACTGTTGATGAAACAGCCCGTGAACTTGAGTCAACTCGTGATACCATATATGATGATTTGACTAGTAGATTACCTAAGTTAGATAAGAAGATAGCGGATGACGTAAAGAAAAAATTACAAGAACATAAACTAACTAACTTAACGCAGTATAATTATGGTCTTCCAGAAGAAACATTAAATGAAAGGAGTAAAAAAATCAAATGACAACATATTACTTAGAAAAATATAATGCCTATAATGAAGAAATATCTAAAAAAACGACTGTTTTAAAAAAGACTTTAAGGAGAAAAGAACAAAATCATGAATAATGCTGTTTATATTCATATCCCTTTTTGTAAAAATATATGCTCTTATTGTGATTTTTGTAAAATGTTTATTACAAGTGAATGGAGTTATAAGTATTTAGATTGTTTAAAAGAAGAAATTAAAGATAGATATTTAAAAGAAGAGATCCATACCCTTTATATTGGTGGCGGAACGCCTTCGGCTCTTGATGATACAGCATTACTTAAATTAAAAGATATTTTAAGCTTATTTAATTTACATGCGTTAGAAGAGTTTACTTTTGAATGTAACTTAGATGATATAAATGAAAAGTTACTTACTACTTTAAAAACACTAGGCGTTACAAGACTTAGCATAGGTATCCAAAGTTTTAATCATGAGAATCTTAAAATATTAGAAAGAAGACATACTTATAAAGAAGCAGAAGATAATATAATGCTGGCGCGAAAGCTTGGATTTAACGACATTAACCTTGATTTAATTTATGCTATACCGGGTGAAACTTTAAAAGATTTAGAAAATGATTTAAAATTGTTTTTAAAATTAAAGCCCGATCATATTAGTACTTATAGTTTAATGATTATGCCCCATACAAAGATTTATTTAAGACATTTTTCGCCTATAAGTGAAGATGAAGACTATGCTATGTATCAATATATATGTCGCATATTAAAGAAAAAGGGCTATAACCATTATGAAGTTAGTAATTTTGCTTTGAAAGGACACGAGTCTAAACATAATTTAACATATTGGAATAATGATTATTATTACGGTTTTGGTCTTAGTGCATCAGGTTACTATGATGGTATTCGTTATACTAATACTTTCAACTTTAAAAAGTATTTAAATGGTGAATATGATGGTGAAAGAAATATTTTAACCAAGAAAGATATTATGGATAACGAAATAATGCTTGGTATGCGAAAATTAAAGGGAATTAACATTTTAAATTTTAAAAATAAATTTGGCATAGATATTGAAGATGCTTATCCCATTAAACCATTACTAAAAAATAAAGATCTAATTAAAAAAGGAGAATATATTTTTATTGCCCCGGACAAACTATATGTAATGAATGAAATTCTCATGAAAATGATATAGGAGGGTGTATGAAAAAAATATTCTTTTTTTTAATGTTTTTACCAACAAGTGTCTTTGCGAGTTCCATTAAAAGTGTGGAGGTTTTAAATGGTACGTTATCAAGGGAATTTGAAACAACTAATAACATTTATTCAGTTATACTAAATGATGATGCAAATTCTTTAATGATGAACTGTGAAACAGATAGTGATATAACAATTAATATCTATAATAACGAGTATGTAGTAGGTGGAGAAAACAAAGTTATTTATGAAACAATTAATGCGGAAGGCGAAAAAGAAGACTATGTTTTTTATTTAGAAAAGGACATTGCAACTCCTGTTTTTGCTACTAATTATGAAGAAGATGAAAAAGAAAGGATAATACCCCATTTAAAATGGTATGTTATAAGTGGAGTTGTGTTTATTAATTTGCTTTTGTTTAAGATAATTTTTTTGGGTTTTAAAAGATAAGGTGAAGCATATTATGTACTATGAATTATTTTATTGCCCATCGGGGGTTACATACTAGTGAAATTAAAGAAAATACATTAAAGGCTTTTAAAGAAGCATGCAAAAGCCCTTTTTATGATGGTTTTGAATGTGACATTAGAACAACTAAAGATAATACGTTAGTTATTGTTCATGATGCTTTTATAGGTAAACATTTAATTAGAAATACAAATTATGCTACTCTTAAGAAAAAATATAGTATTCCTACTCTTAAAGAAGTACTTGAGCTAGAGACTGATAAGATTATTCTTTTAGAAATAAAAGAGCTAGATTTAGATATAGATAACTTTTTAAATGTTATTAATAACTATCAGAAACAAAATATTTATATTATGAGTTTTTACAATAAAGTGATTAAAAAATTGAAAGAAAAAGGTTGTGTGTTCCCACTAGGTGTTTTAAATTATGTTTTTAATAGTGAAGAAGAGTATCATGACTATGATTTTATTGTTCTTTTAGAATCTGTATTAAGTAATAATCTTATTAATTATTTTAAAGCTCAAAATATTAAAATATTTGTTTATGGAGTTCATAAGTTAAATGAAAGTAAACAAATATATAATAACCTTTACTTTATAGTTAACAATATTTTATAATTTTATTGGTGGTTTTAATGTATATAATGGCAAAAAAATTTTTTGAAGAGTTTGTTTCTAAATATAATATAAAAGAAGGAAATATCACTAATACATATTATTATAAATATAGACATACTTATGATGTTGTTAATATGATGGAAAAAATAAGTTCTGATTTAAGTGATGAAGAGAAAGACATTTTAAAGACAATTGCTATCTTTCATGATTTAGGAAGATTTGTGCAGTTAGAAAGGTATAAAGCTTATGATGACGTGAAGAGTCATTTTGATCATGCTTTAGAAAGTGTTAAAGTCTTAGAAGAAAATAAGTTTTTTGAAAATAATAATATCGATGAATACCTACAAAAGAAAATGTGTGAAGCAATATATTATCATAACAAACTAAGTATTACTGGTTGTAGTAAAGATGCTTTAGAATATGCAAGATATATTAGGGATGCTGATAAATTAGGTGTTTTATATCGAGTAGGCGATTATGATAAACTAGATGAGATAAGTTCCTCTGTCTTAAATACTTTTAAAAAGGAAAAGTTAATTAATTATAGTATTTTAAAAACACGTAGTGATGGCTTACTTGCAGAACTTGCTTTTATCTTTGATTTTAATTTTGATATAAGTAAGACTATTTTAGTTAAAGAAGGAATACTTGATAAAAGAGTTAAGCTTTTTGAAGATTTAGTAAGTTTTAATGATATTGCCAGTGTAACTTCGAAATACAAAGAAAAAATAAAAACATTGGTATAGTAAATCTAAATAATAAATCTAGTTTATTGTATTTTATTTTACAAAATATTGACAATATATAACAATTTTAGCTTGTTTTTTGATATAATTATAAAACGTCGGGGGTGTTACGATGAAAAGATGCGAAGTTGATTATGATAAACTAAGCCCAATGATGAAACAATACTTAGATATTAAAAAAGATTATGAAACAGAACTATTATTTTACCGAATTGGTGACTTTTATGAACTATTTTTTGAAGATGGAGAACTTGCAAGTAGAGAACTAGAATTAACTTTAACTGGTAAAAATGCCGGGTTAGAAGAAAGAATCCCAATGTGTGGGGTACCATTTCATTCTGTAAAGCCCTATATTGAAAAGTTAATTACCAAGGGATATAAAGTCGCTATATGTGAACAATTACAAGACCCAAAAAACACTAAAGGAATGGTTAAACGAGGTGTTACTAATGTCATAAGTAAGGGAACTGTTGCCGATTTAGAGTTATTAAACGAACACAATAATCACTATATTGCTAGTGTATCTGATTATAATTATATATATGTTATATGTTATGCAGATATTTCTACAGGTGATTGTTATGTCTCAATATTACCCCATCAAAAAGAAAAACTTATTAATACTATTTTAAAATTAGGGATATTAGAGATTATTTTAAGAGATAATGAAGATACCGAGCTACTTGCCATTTTAAAAGGAACTTATGGTATTGAAGTATCAGTTTGTACTGAGGAACTAGAAGGAAAGTATGAGTCTTTATATAGTCATTTAGAAGAAGAACATTATGTTCACTCGATTAAACATTTGCTTTACTATTTAGTCGTTAAAGAACTTAAGGATTTGAGCCATTTTAAACCAGCTATCGTAGTGATACCAGATGACTATTTAGAGATGGACGTGCATACAATAAGAAACTTAGAGCTAGTAGAAACATTAAGACTTAAAGAAAGAAATTTTTCCCTTATTTGGTTAATTGATAAAACAAGAACAAGTATGGGTTCAAGAAAATTAAAAAGTTGGCTTTTAAATCCCCTTAAAGATCGTAAGTTAATAGAAGAACGATATGATAAGATAGAAATTCTTAATAATCAGTTTATTTTAAAAGATAGTTTAAGAGATTCACTATATAAAGTTTATGATATTGAAAGACTATGTGGTAAGATTACGTGTGGGTCTGTTAATGCCCGTGATTTACTACAATTAAAGGTAAGCTTGCAAGAATTACCTAATATTAAGAAAATAGTAAAAGAGCTAGGTTTTAAAGAAAAGATTACTACCCATGAAGAATTATATAACTTACTAGATAAGGCTATTTATGAAAATCCTCCTATTACGTTAAAAGAAGGCTATTTAATTAAAGAAGGCTATAATAGTGAACTTGATGAATTAAAAAGTATTAGAAGTGGTGGTAAAGAGTTTATTGCTAGTTTTGAAAATCATTTAAAAGAAGAAACTGGCATTAAAAATTTAAAAGTTGGTTATAATAAAGTATTTGGTTATTTTATTGAGATTAGCAAAGGCCAAATTGCCAATGTACCAGAAGATTTACATTGGGAACGAAGGCAAACCCTTACAAATGCTGAACGGTATATATCTCCTGAATTAAAAGAAAAAGAAGCTCTTATTTTAAACGCTGAAGAAAAAATTATAGATATTGAATATAACTTGTTTAATGAAGTTAAAGAAGAAATTAAAAGAAATATCTTAAGTTTAAAAGATACGGCTAATGTTATAGCTGAGTTAGATGCGATTACCTCTTTATCAGTAGTAGCAGAAGAATATAGGTTTGTAAGACCCGTTTTAAATGAGGAGCATTTTATTGAAATAAAAGCCGGTAGACATCCAGTTATCGAAGTAGTTAGTAATTCTTCTTATGTAGCAAATGATTGCATTATGGATAATTCTATTAATACTCTTTTAATAACTGGTCCTAATATGAGTGGTAAATCTACATTTATGCGGCAATTAGCAATCATTGTTATTCTTGCTCAGATGGGATCGTTTGTACCAGCCAAAAGTGCTAAGTTGCCTATTATTGATAAGATTTTTACAAGAATTGGCGCCAGTGATGACTTAGTAAGTGGCGAGTCTACATTTATGGTGGAAATGAAAGAGGCTTGTAACGCGATTTTAAATGCAACTGAAAATAGTCTAATTTTATTTGATGAATTAGGACGTGGAACTGCGACATATGATGGTATGAGTATTGCCGAAGCTATATTAAATTTTGTAGCAACCCATATTCAGTGTAAAACATTGTTTTCGACCCATTACCATGAGCTTACTGTTTTAGAAAACAAAATACCATCAATAAAAAACGTTCATGTAAGTGCCGTAGAAGAAAATGGCAAATTAACATTTCTTCATAAAATTAAAAATGGCGCTGTTGATAAAAGCTATGGCATTCATGTAGCTAAACTTGCTGGATTACCTGATGAAATCATTAATGATGCGATGAAGATACTAAGCGTTTATGAAAACAAACCAAAGAAAAAATATGATGAATCGCAAATACAATTAGTAATGGATTTTCAAGATGAGAAAAAAGACCCCATTAGAGAAAAACTTGATAGTATTGACCCCCTTAGAATGACTCCAATGGAAGCAATTAATATTTTATATGAATTAAAAGAAGAAAATAATCATAAATATTAGAAAAGGACTGATGATATGGAACAAGAAACAAAAACTTATTTCTTAAAAAATTGTATTTCTTTTGGTAATGAAAATATGACCAAAGAAGAAGAAATGGAAATAAAAAAAGGATTAAAAAATATTATTAATAATTATAATTCAGAAAATGCTTTAATAGAACTAGGTTATTTATTTTCGGAGTATGGTATTAAAAATGTCAAAAAAGTAATTAATAGTTCTAGTATTACAGAAACTGGTCAAGTTGTTGCTCTTAAAAAATCAGAGCATTACAAAGAATTTAATACAATGCTTAAAAATTATACAACAAGTGCTTATCCAGTAATAATTGGTTTTAGTGAAGAAATGCCCCTTAATAGTGATAGAAAAGCAAGAAAAGAAAAAGCTATATTTAGTTTTGATTATTATTTTGATAAAAATGCTGATATACCTCTAGTAAGAATTCATAAAGATGATAAAGAATTAGCAAGAAAGACTAAATACGAAGAAATAAATCAAGCTATTTTAAACGGGGATACTAAAACATTGCAAGAAAATGTTGAATTTATTTTGAAAAGACCAGTTTATCATTATTTAATTAATATGTTTTCTTTAAAAATGCCTATAGATACAGAAGAAATTAAGCTATATCGTCGTAAAAAGATAGAGAAGGACTAAGCAGAAATTTATGATCCGAAAAATAGAAGAAAGAGATTATGAAGAATTAAAAAAACTTGTTTATCAAGTTCACGACTTACATTGTCTAAATAGACCTGATATTTATACTGATGGTAATCCTCTACCACTAGAATACTTTGAAGAGATATTAAAAGACATTAACACTCTTAGTTATGTTTATGTAAACGGAAGTAAGATTTCTGGTGTATTAATTGCCAAAAAGAAAAACAATCGCGCCATTCCTATTGCAAAATCAAGGAGCACTTATTTCATAGAAGATATTGTTGTCGATAAAGATTCTAGAAGAAATGGTATTGGTAAAAAATTGTATTACTTTCTAAAAGAAAAAGCAAAAGAAGAAAATGTTGATGCTATTGAACTTAATGTATGGGGATTTAACGAAGCAGCAATAAAATTTTATGAATCTCTAGGCATGACTGTTAAAAATATGAAACTCGAACAATTATTAGATAATGAACACATTGTGATTAAAAGTAATGAATTAAAAATAACAAGTAAAGTTGATGAGTAATGCGATTGAATATAGGCATATAGAACATGTAATACTTTTAGCAATTATGTCTACTAGTCTAAACTAAAAAGCATTTAAAATTCGGTAGCAACGTATTGGAACATCTTAGAATGAACTGAGAAAATAATTGATGTTCATTGCAAAAAAGACAGAAAAGGACTAGTATGTACTAGTCTTTTTTGATAAAATAATGGTGGTGATGTTTTATGCTTAAAAGAAGCGAACTTAGAAAAGAATGTATGACTATTTTATATCAAATAGACATTTTGCGTCAGAATAAAGTGCCGTACGAAATAGAGTGTGTTATTAAAGAAAATATAGGTTTTGATAATGCGTTTGTAAAAGATATAGTTTTTGGTGTCATGGAAAGAATTGATGAAATTGATAAACTTGCTAATAGTTATTTAAATAATTGGGATATTAAAAGACTAGATAAAACGGGTGCCGCCATTTTAAGAATGGGTATTTATGAAATGAAATATATGGATACACCACCTGTAGTAGTTATTAATGAAGCCATAGAGCTTGCTAAGATTTATACTGATAGTGACGTTGTAAAAATGATTAATGCCGTTTTAGATAGATTATTAAAGGAAGAATAATGAATCAAAATTATATTACAATAACCCAAGTAAATAACTATATTAGAACAATCTTTGATGAAAATCCCCATTTAAAGAAAATATATTTAAAGGGTGAAATTAGTAACTTTAAGCACCATTCATCAGGACACCTTTATTTAACCCTTAAAGATAACGAATCAAGAATAAGTGCGATTATGTTTAGAAGTGCAGCGAGTACTCTAAAATTTGTGCCAGAAGATGGCATGAACGTTTTAGTAAGTGGCAGAATTAGTGTGTATCCAGCTGGTGGTAATTATCAAATATATATTGATCACATGGAAGTAGACGGATTAGGTTCTTTATATGTTGAGTTTGAAAAACTAAAAAGAAAGTTATTACAAGAAGGTTTATTTGCTAAAGAACATAAAAAACCAATCCCTAAATATCCGAGTAAAATTGGTATTGTAACAGCACCTACCGGGGCAGCCATTAAAGATATATTAAGTACGATAAAAAGAAGATTCCCATTATGTGAAACAATTTTATTTCCAGCTTTAGTACAAGGGGCTTCAGCGGCAAGTGATATTGCTAAAAAAATCGATTTAGCAAATAACTATGATATAGATGTTTTAATTGTGGGCCGAGGTGGCGGGTCTATTGAAGACTTGTGGGCTTTTAATGAAGAAATTGTAGCAAGAGCTATATATAATTCAAAAGTACCAATCATTAGTGCTGTAGGGCATGAAGTAGACGTGACAATTAGTGATTATGTTGCCGATATGCGAGCCCCAACACCAACGGGAGCAGCGGAGATGGCTGTACCAACAATACCAGAGGTTAAAAATACATTTAAATTATTAGAAAGTAAACTTGGTAATGCTATTAAAAATAATATTAATTTTTATAATGAACGATTACTTAAATTAGAATCTAGTTATATTCTTAAAAATCCAATGACTTTATATGAAATAAAAGCTCAAAAACTAGATACTTTAGTAGATAATCTAAATAGTGATATAACTAATATTTTAAAAGAAAAAAGTCTTACTCTTAGTCACTTAACATCTAATTATATCCTAGAAAATCCTTATATGCTTTTAACAAGTAGACAAGAAGAACTAAGTAACAAAGAAAAATTGTTAAAAAAGGAAATTAAAAGTATCATTGATAAGAATGACGCTAGTTTACAATATATATTACAAACATTAAAATTAGTTAATCCCTTAAATATTTTAGATAAAGGTTATTCTTTAATTAAAAAAAATGGGGTTATTATCAAAGAAAGTAAAAATTTAAAAATAAAAGATAATCTACATGTTATATTACATGATGGAGAAATTAATGTAGAGGTAAAGGAGATAATATCATGAATGAAAAAACATTTGATAGTGCATTAAAAGAATTAGAAGAAATTATTAAGAAATTAGAAAGTGGTGGCACACCACTAGAAGAAGCCATTACTGCTTATACAGATGCGATGAACTTAGTTAAAATTTGTCAAGAAAAACTTGATAATGCAACTAGTCAAGTAAATAAGATCTTAAATGAAAATGGAACTATATCTGATTTTCAAAGTGAAGTGAGTGATACAAATGAGTAAAATGGTAACAAAGATAACAGACAGAGATACTGACTTTGCTCTTTGGTATACAGACGTAGTAAGAGAAGCTGATTTAGTAAGTTATAGTAATACAAAAGGCAGCATGATAATTAGGCCTTATGGTTACGCAATATGGGAACAAATGCAAAGTATTTTAGATAAAGAGTTTAAACGCTTAGGACACCAAAATGTGCAAATGCCTATGTTTATTCCTGAGTCATTACTAAATATTGAAAAAGAACATGTTAAAGGATTTGCTCCTGAAGTTGCTTGGGTAACCCATGGTGGCGAAAATAAATTAGAAGAAAGAATGTGCGTTAGACCAACAAGTGAAGTATTATTTTGTGATCACTTTAAAAATATTGTTAAGTCTTACCGCGATTTACCAATTTTATATAATCAGTGGTGTACGATTGTGCGTTGGGAGAAAACAACTAGACCTTTCCTTAGAAGTAGAGAGATTCTTTGGCAAGAAGGCCATACGTTACATAGAACAAAAGAAGAAGCAAAACAAGAAACACTTAGAATGTTTCGGGTATACGAAGACTTTCAAAGAAATGTTCTTGCTTTACCAGTATTAACAGGCAAGAAAACAGAAAAAGAAAAATTCGCTGGGGCTGAAGAAACATATACTCTTGAAGCAATGATGTATGATGGAGTGGCCTTGCAAAACGGAACAAGTCATTTCTTTGGTGATCACTTTGCCAAAGCCTTTGGCATTCAATACTTAGATGAAGATAATACTTTAAAGACCCCTTTTCAAACTAGCTGGGGTGTTTCTACTAGAATGATTGGTGCCCTTATAATGACGCATGGCGATAATCACGGTCTTGTACTACCACCAAATATTGCTCCAATAAAAGTAGTATTCGTGCCAATTAGTAATGATGAAAAAGTATTAAATGTAGTTAATGATATTGCGAGCAAATTACCAGATAATATTACTTATAGTATTGATGATTCTAATAAATCGCCAGGATTCAAATTTGCTGATGCTGAGGTCAAAGGTATTCCAATTCGAATTGAAGTTGGACTAAGAGACTTAGAACAAAATACAGTTACTTTGGTTAGAAGAGATACCTTAGAAAAAATAAGTGTACCTACTAATGAAGTAGTAAATAAAATTATAGATACGTTACCAATTATTCAAAGTGATATGTATAATAGAGCCTTAAAAAGACGTGATAGTATGATTTATGAGGTTACATCTAAAGAAGAATTTATAAATACAGCTAAAACAAAACCAGGATTCATTTTAACAGCTTGGTGTGGTGAGACTGCTTGTGAAGACAATATTAAAGAAGAAACTGGTTTAAAGAGCCGTTGTATAAAAGAAGATATTACTGAGGGTGTTTGTGCCTACTGTGGTAAACCTGCCAAACACAAGATATACTTTGGTAAACAATATTAAGTCCTATTAAGGGCTTTTTATTATGAAAACACTCTAACTAGTAAATATTACCATTATTAAATAACTATAATTTATCATAATATAAATGGTGATGATGATGAAAAAATTGCAAGCTTTTTTAGTTACTCTTAGTATATTTAGTCTCTTACCGCTAAAAGTTTTAGCGTATTCAGATAGAGTTATGCTTGGTGGCGAAAACGTAGGTATACATATTGATATGACGGGTGTAATGGTTATAGGATTTTATAAAGTAGATGGTGAAAATTTAAGAGGAAATCCTAGTATTCAAATTGGTGATTATATTTTAAAAGTTAATGATAAAGAAATTGCTAGTATTGATGATTTAACACATGCGATTGAAAAAGAAATAAAAGATAACAAAGTCTTTTTAACAGTAAGAAGAGGCACAGAAGATAAAATAATAGAAATGTCTTTAAAAAAACAAGACGGTGTTTATAAAACTGGTTTATACGTTAAAGATGGCATCACGGGACTTGGCACTATTTCTTACATTGATCCAGAAACAAAAGTATATGGTGCTTTAGGACATGAGATTATAGAAAGTAATTCCTCTAAAGTTGTTGAGGTTAAAACTGGTAATATATTTGAAAGTACTGTAACAAGTATTAGAAAAAGTAGTGAAGGTAATGCTGGAGAAAAGAATGCTAAGTTTAACTTTAATCATATATATGGTGATATAAAAAATAATACTAATCATGGAATATTTGGTATATATAAAGAAAGCGTTGATAGAAAAACAATTCCTGTCGGTAATCCTAGTGATATTAAAAAAGGTAAGGCTACAATTGTAACAGTTTTATCTGGCAGCGAAAAAAAATATTACGATATAAATATTACTAATATTGAAAATAAAGATACTAAGAACTTAACTTTTGAAATAACTGACCAAGAACTTATTAATAAAACAGGTGGCGTTATTCAAGGCATGAGTGGTTCGCCAATTGTTCAAGAAGACAAAATTATTGGCGCGGTTACCCATGTTATAGTGGATCATCCTTTAAAAGGTTATGGTATATTTATTACAACAATGTTAAAAGAAGGCGATAAAATATTATAGCCTTTTTCGAATATTAAAAAAATCACTATATGAAAGCGATTTAACTAATAGTATAAGCAACAATGGAAGCAGCAATACCAGCAACCATAATAAATAATGTAATCCAAGTTACAATAGTTCTTACTTTCTTATTCATCTTGCACCTCTTTCTCTAATCAATTTATCATAAAAAATAGCTTTTGTAAATATACTTTGATAGGTGAGACTAATGAACATAAAAAGATATTTGCAAGCAAGAAAATATTTATTACTGTTTTTGTTGGTTCTTCTTTTAATTGGCTTTGGTATTGGTATGTTTCTAGGTATAACTAATATAGAAGCCTTAAGATATAGTGTTTTAAGTTATGCAAGTAATATGGGTGGTTCGAGTTTCAATTACTTGTATTTTCATTTTTTTATGGTAATTATAAGTGTTCTTTTATCATTTTGCTTAATTGGTGTACCTCTTTTATGTACGATTATTTTTTATGAAGGAATGAGTATCGGTTTTTTACTAGGTATTTTTAGCTTAACATACGGTTTAAAAGGCTTATTATTTAGTGTAATATTCTTACTAATCACTAAATTTATATATGTCTTTCTTTTAATATTTCTTTTTTCTAAATGTTTACAAATTGCAAGAAGAATGATTGGTAGATTTTTATATAAGAGTAATAATAATGAACTCTTGTTTCATTTAGTAAAAGGAGTACTAGTTATAGTCATAGGTATTATTTTTTATGATACGTTACTTATGTTTACAGGAACCAAAATAATTCAGAACTTTTCTTTTTTATTAACTTAAATTTAAGATAGATTTATGTTTATATTTTTGTTAAAATAAACATGTAAAGAAGGAATGTTTATGACAAAAAAAGTAATTGTAGGTATGAGTGGGGGAGTTGATTCAGCCGTCAGCGCGTATTTATTAAAAAAAGAAGGATATGAAGTGGAAGGCCTTTTTATGCGTAACTGGGACGCCCTTGTAAATAATGACATCTTAGGAAATCCAACTTTAAATGAATATATATGTCCCCAAGAAACTGATTATAATGATGCTAAAAAAACTTGTGAAATTCTTGATATACCTTTACATCGTGTAGATTTCATTAAGGAGTATTGGGATAATGTATTCACCTATTTTTTAGAGGAATTGAAAAAAGGAAGAACACCTAATCCAGATTTACTTTGTAATAAATATATAAAATTTGATGTTTTTAAAAAAGAAGCAATGAAACTTGGGGCAACTTACATGGCAACTGGCCATTATGCAAGACTTGTAGATGGTAAACTTCTAAGAGGTGTTGACACTAACAAAGATCAAACCTATTTTCTAGCCCAGTTATCACCTGAACAATTAGAAAATGTTTTATTTCCAGTTGGAAATTTAACCAAGCCTGAAGTAAGAGAAATTGCTAAAAGAGAAAACTTAAATGTAGCTAGCAAAAAGGATTCAACCGGTATTTGTTTTATTGGTGAAAGACATTTTCAAGAGTTTGTGCAAAATTATTTAAAACCTAATCCAGGTAATATTGTGAATGTCGAAACAAAAGAAATTATAGGCCAACATAATGGTTTAATGAATTACACAATTGGCCAAAGAAGAAACGTTGGTATAAATGGCTATCAAGAAAGACACTATGTGTGTGGTAAAAATGTTGAACAAAATATTTTATATGTTGCTTTTGGCGAAGATAGCAAGTATTTAATTAGTGATGCGTGTTCACTTGAAAGTGTTAATTGGATTAGTGATAAAAGACCAACTAAATGCACTGCTAAGTTCCGTTATAGGGGAGAAGACTATCCTATTTCGGTGGAATATTTAGACAATGGTAATTTAATTGTGCGCTATAATGAAGGCGTTAAAAGCGTTACACCAGGCCAGTTTTGCGTTTTCTATGATGGTGAAGAATGCCTTGGTAGTGGCGTTATAAACGAGGTCTATAAAGATAATAAGAAACTTTGGTATTTATAAGAAGGAAACTTAAACTTTTCTTCTTATTTTTTTAACTTTTTATTTACTTTTACTTGACACTAAAATGTATAGTGCCTTATAATTAAAATGTAAATAAAAGAGATAGGAATGATGATAATGAATAAATTAAATGAACTATTACAAGAACTTGGTATATCAAAGGTAAGACTAGCAAAATACTTAGGTGTATCAAGACAAATGGTTTACAATTATCTTGAACTTGACGATATTAACAAATGGCCAAAAGAAAAGAAAATTCTTTTATTTAAATTATTAGATATTCAAGATAGCAAAGATATTGAAAACGTAGATATTACAACTGATTACTTAATGAATGTTGAAAATAGACTTAATCAAAGTATTAAAAGTAATGCCAGTGAAGATGCTTATTTAGATATAAAAAGCTTAAATAAAGATGCTCAAAATTTATTATCTGATATGTTTAATTTAATGAAAGAAAAATTAAGTGATGATAGAAAGAAAGAAGAAAATTATTATGCTTTTTTATATCTTTATCATATGCTACAATCAATGAATAGTGTGCCTGAAATTAAATATATATTTGGCTATATGTCAAAAATAACAGGTTTCACTAATCCAGATGATTTTAAATTTAATGAAGATAGACAATTTATATTTGAAAGTATTTTATACTCAGCATTAACATTATATAATAATGGGGGAGCCTCACGTAGTAAACTTGCAGAATCACATCGAAGATTTGCTCAAGAAATTGAACAAAAAAAGGAAGAAAAATTAGGTCGAACACAACAGCTATTCTCTATTAAAGATCAAGCTTTAAAAGAACTTGGCTATACAGAACTTAATACAAGTAATGCTGAGGAAGTTATTGAAAAAATTGCCGAAATTGAATCACGTGGTTCAATGATGAGTGAAGAATAAAACAATATGTATCTCCCCTATTAAATTAATGTTTTTAGTAGGGGAGTTTTCATAAAAAAAATACATGCTTATAACGATGTATGTAATTTTATAGCACTCTCTAATTTGCATCGAAATATTTAATAATGAATAATTATCCATTTCAAAACAGCAAAGTAGTTAAATTGTTTTTATGATTTGCAGCAAAATATAAGCTGGATTGATAATAACATAATGTTAGAATAAAATTTTTAAATAATTGATGCAAGATAAATCAATTATAAGTAATTAAAATATATATTGGAATAAGTAGTTTTTAATATTTTGCATCGAATATATAATAGATGAATAATTATGCATTTTATTTAAATAATTAGTACATAAACTATAATATTTTTACTCTCTTTTCAGCAAATTTAATTATCACATAATAGATATTATGTAAACCACGATAAATATTAAATATATATTATAGGAAACAATGATTAATAATAGTTAACATAATCCCAACCAATGCTCCTAATAAAATATAATTATTTTGATGATATTTCAAAGCCTTTGGCAATAATTCATGAATTGCTAAAGTTATCATAATACCGGCAACAAATATTAATATAAAACTTATCATGATGTCAGTTATAAATTTTCGTAAAAATATAAAGGCTACTACTGCCCCTAATGGTTCAGCAAGACCCGATAACAACGTTGCTTTAATACTTTTTTTCTTGTCACCTGTTGCATAATAAATTGGCACGGCAATACTTATTCCTTCTGGTATGTTATGAAGCATGATAGCTAGACTAATTTTAATACCCAGTTCGATATTTTGATAACTACTTAAAAATGTAACTATACCTTCTGGAAAATTATGAAGCATAAGAGCAAGCATTGATAAAACACCAACTCGGTACAAATCAAAATCATTACTACTCCCCTTCTCTAAAAAGATAACCCATTTTCTTGTTTTGAAAATCACCACGCATAATATTATCAATAGTTTTTACACGCTCTAACTCATTTAATACACTAGGGTTTTTTAAAAATTCATCATTAAAATAACTGTTGCCTTTGTCTTGCAAAGCATTATATGGTGTTATTAAAAAGGCATCACCATAGCCAAAAATTATACTTGGATAAGATAAATTATTAAGGCCATAGTTATCAAATCTCTCTTGCTTCCCTGTAAGATATAGTCCTTCTAAATAAACGCCCCTTAATTTTTTATATGACTTTAATTCTTTAGTAAACTCTTTAAACAAACCATAATATATTTTCAAAAGATAATTCTCATTACAAGAAATAAATAATTCAATCAAATGATCACTTAACAATGGATCATTTATCCGTTTGTTCTGATAAAGTGAAATTACTCTTTTTAATACATCTTGCTTTCTACAAATTGGTGACAAAATAGCATCCATTTTTTTATCAAAATCTTTTGCTTGATTAACATTAATGCTTTTTCTTTTAACATCTTTTTCTTTTGTTATATTAAAATTTATTCTATTTAATCTTTCTTCTGCTAATGGTTTTAAAATATTTGTATTAGTTTTATAAATACAATCATAATACTTTGGATACTTATAACCTTTCATACGCAGAACAAATACTTTAGTGTTTTTATAATCACTTTCTTTTACATTTGCATATTTTAATAGTTCTTCTTTAGTGTAATGCATAGTAATAAGATCTAACTCAGAAATATCTGTAAACTCATTTATTTTTTCATTATCCCTATCAAATGACACAATCCTAGGCAAACCCTTAACGCTTACAATAAGATAGTATTTAGTTTTATCAATATACATAGATTCGTCCTTTCTATTGCCTTTATTTTATCTAAAATACCAAACATTGGCAAGATATTTTAGTATGATAGAGCAAAAATGTCCCATAATATTAATGGGAGGTAAAAGAATGAAAAAACAAAAAGAAAATCGTTCTAAAAATTCTAGACAAAACAATCAAAAAAAACAAAATGCTAGAAAAGAAGAACAAAATAACAAAAAATGTGATTAATTAAAGGAATGACGATGTAAAGTCATTCTTTTTCTTTATAATTCAACTGTGATCTAGGGTGGCTTTTTAAGTATTCCTCTTTTTCATGTTCTTTAGTAACATGTGTATATATTTGTGTTGTTGTTATATCACTATGGCCTAAAAGTTCTTGAATAACCCGTAAGTCAGCTCCATTAGATAAAAGATGCGTGGCAAAAGAATGCCTTAAAGTATGAGGACTAACATCTTTTTTTATGCCAGCATGAAGACAAATATTTTTAAGAATTTTAAAGAATCCCTGTCTTGTAATAGGTGTACCTCGGTTATTTAAAAATAATTCTTCGTAGTTCTTTCCTTTTTTAATTAAACGCCCCCGATATTCTTCAATATATAATTTTAAATATTTTTTACTTATCTCATTAAAAGGAATAATTCTTTCTTTGCTACCCTTTCCTTCTACCCTTACTAAATTTTCACTTAAGGAAATATTAGTAAACCTAAGACTTAATAATTCACTTATTCGCATACCAGTAGCATATAAAAGCTCCAACATTGCTTTAGTGCGGTAATCATAAGGCGTATTAAGAGGAATATCTAGTATTTTATTTACTTCCTCATAAGTTAAATATTTAGGTAAATCTTTAGTTATTTTAGGTAGTGGTATACCTTCACAAGGATTAAATGCTGTAAGACCTTCTTCGACGGAAAAAATATAAAAACGATTAATAACAGTTAAGTAGTGGGATCTCGTAGTATCAGTCTTATCACGTTCTTTAATAAAGAAATTTTCAATGTCTTGTCTACTTAAAGAATATGGGTCTTTATTATTTAAATACTCTCTAAAAACATTTAAATTCTCTTCATAAGAAATAAGAGTATTCTTACTTAATTTATTAACATATTTTAATGTATCAAGAAATTTTTGCATGCCATAAGGTAGTTTTTTATTCATATTAACCTCTCATTCCTTTCACTTCGTTCAAGGCACACATAGTGATGAAAACTTGAACAAATTTTATTTTATATTTATAATACATCCT
>JABLTO010181960.1_pt1 | contig 22637 bp, 30 predicted proteins | sample 7160091 | NCBI WGS metagenome assembly JABLTO01 (sample SAMN14651225, study PRJNA627086) | human gut metagenome | isolation source: feces | host: Homo sapiens
AGATTATTCATCGCAAATGTCTTATTTACTATATAATATATTCTTATCTTTGTCAATAAAAAAAGTAAAATTAAAAGATAGAAACTTTGAAATATAAAACTTCTATCTTTTAATTACTTTGTCAAAGCTCTTGTCTTTTTTTGTAAACAAGTTCCATCTGTTTTATAAAGAGCTACCGCAGTTATATCAGGAAGATCATTTAAATATCTATTAAGTAAATCCTCTATTGATATAAAGGAAGGAATATCACTTTCATCCATTATTGGATCACATTCTGCAAAACCTATCATAAAGCCTTCGATAGTTTTACAATATGCCTCCATTTCATAACTATTATCATTATAAAAACACACAATTCTATATCCAGGTTCAAAAATATTTCCTTGTCTATCATTTTGTAATTCTTTTTTATTTATTTTCATCTAACCCTCCTAGTTATAATTATATTATACTCTTTAATAACAAAGTAAAATTACTAATCAAAAAGAAAGTAAATAAAATTATTCACTAACTGTAAAATCTTCAAGTTTACCATTATCTAACATAATTTTATTTACTTTTTCTTCTACCTTATTTAACTTAAGAGAACAATCTTTAGCTAATTTCATAGCTTCAGTATATTTATTTATTGCATCATCTAAAGGAACTTCACCACTTTCTAATTCCTTGACGATCTCTTCAAGTAACTTAATCTTCTCTTCAAAAGTCTTTTCATCTTTAACAGCTGCCATCTATTTCACCCTTTCCTATAACCTTACTCTCAATATTACCATCTTTTAATGTTATTGTAACAATATCATCTTTTTCTATATCATTTAAAGAAGATACTACTTTATTATCTTTCTTCATAATAGCATAACCTCTACTTAAAGTATTAAGAGGATTTAAAACTTCTAACTTAGAAATAACATAATTAAGTTTTTGACTTTGATACTTATACAACATATTAGGATTATTTAAAATATAACTATTACTTAAAGTAAATAGTTTAGTCTTAGAGTTTTCTAATACTAAGTTAATACTCTTATTTAAATTATCTAATAAAGTATCTAATTTTTGTTCTTTTATTTCATACATTGACATTGGTTTAGTAAGAATATAACTATTCTTTAGAGCATCTAATTTCTTACTATTTATACTAATTATATTATTTAAAGCATTATAACTTCTTGTTCTAGCAGTATCTAAATAAGTAATTATAGTATTAATATCAGGTACTGCAAGTTCTCCTGCTGCAGTAGGAGTTGGTGCTCTTAAATCAGCAACATAGTCAGATATAGTAATATCTATTTCGTGACCTACCGCAGAAATAACTGGTATTGAAGAAGCATATATAGCTCTTGCTACTACTTCTTCATTAAAGGGCCATAAGTCCTCTAAAGAACCTCCTCCACGACCTACTATTAAAGTATCTATATTATAAATATCTTTAACTTCATTAGCAAGTTTTATCTTATCTGCTATTGTTTTAGCAGCTTCTTCTCCCTGTACTAAAGCAGGAAATAATATAGTCTCACATACTGGATATCTTCTTTTAATAGTAGTTAAAATATCCTTAATAGCAGCCCCAGTAGGAGAAGTTACTATACCTATTCTTCTAGGTATTCTAGGTATTTTCTTCTTCTTAGATCTATCAAATAACCCTTCACTATTTAATTTCTTCTTAAGTTCCTCAAAGGCCACATATAAAGCTCCTATACCATCCGGAGACATATCTTCAACATATATCTGATAAGAACCACTAGCTTCATATACATCTATCTTACCAGTAACAAGTACTTTCATACCATCATAAGGAACAAACTTTAAATTCTTATTATTAAAAGCAAACATAACCGCTGCTATACGGCTATTCTCATCTTTTAAAGTAAAATAATAATGTCCTCTAGAATGAGCTTTAAAGTTAGATATCTCACCCCTTAAATATACTTTCTTTAGTAATAGATCATTATTTATAATATCTTTAATATATTTATTAACTTCACTTACAGTAATATAATTACTATTATTCATTATCTTCCCTCTCGTGATATATTTTATCTAAAACACCATTAATCATTTTAGTTACCTTCTCATCAGAATACTTCTTAGATAATTCTATAGCTTCATTAATACATACTAAAGAAGGAGTATCAGTATACATAAGTTCATATACAGATATTCTAGTAATAGCTTGATCAGTAAGACCTAACCTATCAATATTCCAATTAGTTAAATATTTATTAATATTCTCATCTATAACATTAATATTCTCAATTACCCCTTTAATTAACTTAGTTAAAAACTCTATATCAATTCTTTTTCTATCTTCAATATCAAGTCCTTCAATCATTTCATTAATAACTTCATCTACATCATAATTAATTTTATTCTTATTATATAAAAATATTTGATACAAAATAGTCATTGCCTTTTCTCTTGTAATACTTCTATTTGTCTTCATAACAACACCTCTTTATTTATTTTATCACAAAAAAAGAATATTTTAAACATATTCTTTATATTTTACTAATAAATTTCTTTAAACAATCATTATCTCTCTATATAGTTATCTTCTTTATCTTCTATTAAGCCAATATGCTTCTCTTTAAATATATAATTAATCATTATATATTTTCTTTCTTACTAATTTATATACATCATTATGTATATCTTCTATACTACGTAACTTATTATCTGAAGAGCATTCTATAAAGTCCCAATTATATTTATTTGCAATATCAATTGAAGTATCTGATACCATCTTCATAAATGCTATATCACTCTCGTGAATATCATCTTGTATTTCACCATTACTCTTTCTCTTCTTTCTAAGTTCATTTGCTAATTCAAATGGTAAATGTAAGAATATAACTAAATCTGGTACTGGTAATCCCATCTTATTATATTCATAATCATATATATAATCAATAAACTTTTCTCTTTCTTCTTTATCTTCAATAGTAGTAGATTGATATATTAACGAAGAAGTAGTATATCTATCTAAAAGTATTATATTACCTTTTTCATATTCTTGTTTTAATCCACTTATCCAAGTAATAGCTCTATCTTGAGCATATAAACTATTTACAAAATATGGAGATAGATCTGATATCTTACCATAATTACCTTTTAAATATTCTTCTACTGGTCTTCCTTGATATGTTCCATAACTAGGAAAATGATGAGTAGTTATTACTTTTTCTTTATCTTCTAATAATTTATCTATTAGTAGTCTATACTGTGTACTCTTACCTACTGCATCACAAGATCCTTCTAAAACTATTAGTTTTCCTTTATTCATATGTTTTCCTCCTAACATATTTTTTTCTTACATATGGTATCTTCTCATTACTAAAGTCTCCTAATTCTGTAATATCAAAACTATCTTCACAAAAATAAGGAAAGAAAGTATCTGCTTTAGCAGTTTTCATTATTTCTGTTAAATAAATAGTATCTGCAAAAGGTAAAAACTCTTTATATATTGAAGAACCACCTACTACCATAAATTCTTCCTCACTTCTACATATATATTCTAATAAAGCTAAAGTATTATTAAATACTGCTGCATCATAATATTTATCTAATGGGTAATGACTTACTACTATTGGATTTCTACCTTCAAATGCCTTAAGAGGCATTGACTCAAAAGTATTTCTTCCCATTATAATATTCTTTCCCATTGTCGTATCTCTATAAAATTTTAAGTCCTCTTTTATTTTCCATATTAATTGATTATTAAATCCAAGCTCTCCATTACTTCCTACTGCTGCTATCATACTTAAATTTTTCATATTTTATTCTCCTTTATTGTACCACTGGAAATTTTAATGGACCCATATTTTTATAATTTTTAACTTTAATATGTTTTAATTCTTTTGAATTATCAAAGTCAAAGAAGTTTTTAATACTAGGATCTAATACTAATTCTGGTTTCTCTGGATTTAAGATCATATCTATTATACAAAGTTCTGTATTTATATTTTTATATTCTTCACTATCTTTATCTAATAGTTTTAACTTCTCTCTGTAGCAGTTACTTAACATCATAAGATTTGAAGTACTATATTTCATTAATTCATTATATCTATTGCCCCTAGCTACTTGTTCTTTTATTGTATCTATATGGTTAACATAGATATGTGGATCATTTATTGAATATGATACTATACCTGGTTCTAATTCTGTTACTTGTGCTATCATTTTTAGTAATGAAGCATACTGTGTTACATTAAAAGGTAATCCTAACGCTATATCACAGCTTCTTTGATGTACTTGAAGATTTAATGTATCTTTGTAGACATTCCATTCAGTAGACCAAACACAAGATGGAAGAACTGCTCCTCTTAAAAATTCATCTTGCCATAGACTAAATACTTTTCTTCTATCTGTTGGATGATTTTTTATAGAGTTAATAAGTCTCTCTGCCATATTGTATCTTCCTGTGATATAACCATATGCTGTTCCTATAGTATTTGCATATTCTTTTCCATAATATTTCGCAGCTTTTATATTCTTCCCAGGTATTAAACTCTTCGCAGTCATAACCTTTCCTTGTTCATTATCTTTAGGTAAAAGTGGTGTTAATTCTCCAAATGGATCATCAACTGAAGCACTAAATGGATCCATTACTACTACTTCTTTATCTTTATCATATTCTTCTTTTTTAGTATCTGGTTCATATATTCTATAAATACCATCATCATCTATCTTCCATTGATCCCATATATGATTATTTCTTTCTTGTAACCATCTAACATCATTAGAACTTACTTGCCATATCCATAATATCTCAGTTAAAGCATTCTTATAATATGTCTTTTTTGTTTCAAGAATAGGAAACTCACTACCTACATTAAATTTAAAACTATATGATGGTAACTTAACAGTATTAACACCAGTTCTATTTTCTACCTCTTCTCCTTTTTGTAGTATTTCTTTAACTAATTCTAAATAGTCTTTATCGAACTTAGTCATATCTCACATCTCCCTTGTATTGTCAATTTAATGATATCATACTAAATAGATTAAAACAAGCAATTTGACATATATTTTACAATAGATATATATAGAAAAAAGAGTATCTCTACTCTTTTAATTTAATTATTTATAGTTCTACTAAGTATCTTTCTTTGTAATAAGTAATTCTTTCTTTCTATCTTATTATATTCACTTATAGATATTGGAAAACCACACTTTAATCTATCTTCTAATGAATAAACTAACTTAATATTCTTAAGTGTCTCTTTATTATTCTTACCTACAAAGAATAAGTTATTCCAATAATTCTCTTTACCTATTTCTTTTAAAAAAGTATAAGAAGGAGGTACTATAACATTATTTTTATATTTATATCCTGATAAAGAAGTAGTATATACATTACTCTTTACATCTTCTTTTATTATACTAGCAATAACTCTTTCTTTTTTTATTATATTATATATAGTTTCATTAGAAATAATATATGCTCCTCTCTCACAAGGATTATAGTCATAAGTTTTATCATATAATGCTTTTAAATACTCATCATCTATTGTCTTATCAAAAGAATTAAAGAAAGTATTAGCTATCAATTGATTAGAAAATATTTTACCATAATATAAAAGCATTGAATAAGTATTAGCTTTAAATAAAAGACTATTTTGTCTAGCATGTTCTAATTCGTGAAATAAACAAATTAATATTTGAATGTTTATAAAGAAAATATTTTGTACTCCATATAGTCCTAAAGTACAACCATCTATAAAACATAATTTATTTAATTTATGTAAATTAATCTTTATAGTCTTCTCTTTTTCATTATAAGCTCCTACTGTATCTTCATTATTAATAATATAAAAAGAATTTAAATAATCTTTTATATTATAATTATCTATTACACTATTAAATATTCTACTTATAAAATTAGCATCTATTACTTTTTCTTTTATCGAATAATTATATAAAAGTTTTAATACTTCTAATTCCATAACTCCTCCTTAATTACTTTAAATATTCTAATACTTTCTTCTTCATTGGCATATCTGAAGCATATATACTAGATAATAAACTACTCTTATTAAATGGAACTAACACTTTTTCTATATCAAATCCACCCTTTTTCTTTTCTTTAAGTATTATATAATAAGCTTTATCTTTCTTTTTATCATCTAATTCACCCATACCTACTGCTCTTAAAGTATGTATATTTGTATTATTTATTTTATCTTCTAACTCAAAATGTACATGTCCTTCAAATACATCATCATATTCTGTAATAATATTTCCTCCAAATAATGGATCCATCTTACTAGATAGATACCCTCTCACTCTAGGAGTATCACAGCCATACTTCTTTATCATATCTTCGATCTCTTTTTTATATTCACTACTATTAGTAAATAAAAATTGTTCTGCTGCATTACCTATCTTTATATTATCTTGATAAGTCCAAGTATTATGTCTATCAAAATCCCATCTAATATCATTACCAAAATGACATAATGCTATCTTTCTATCTCCTACTAAAATCTCTCTAGAGGCTTTATATAATTTTAAATCTTTAATACAACTCTTAACTTTATCATTAGTCCAATCTAAACTATTTTTTCTATCACTATTAAAATAACTAAATGGTTCACTACCTAAAGTTAAATAGTATTCACTATTACCCATAATTTGTTTTGCACTATATCTATCTAATAAATCAAGAACTTCCATAGGACACGGGCCATCTGAAGTATTATCTCCTAGTGAATATATTTCCTTTATATCTCTACTTCTTATATCTTCTAATATAGCAACAGTAGGTTCATACATAGCGTGTGTATCTGTAAATATAGCTATCTCTCTACCAGTATATATATCATTCTCTTTATTAACAACTAATTTATTATTTATATACTCTCTAACCTCATTTAATTTTTTAATTCTATCTTCTTCGATATATTCCCCATTACTCGAAGTAAATACTTTCTTAGGATTATCAATAGCCACTTCATCTTTCTGTGTAATAATAAATGGCAAATTATATTTATTATGATACTCTATTTCTTTATTTGATGGTCTTTTTCCATCTACTAATATAATACCACAAGGTTTAATACCCTCTCTATAGAATAATGCTTCAGCATTATTCCCTTTTACTGAACTAGTCTCTAATATACCCCTTTGTTCTCTACATAAATCTACCACTATAGCACTATTACTCTTAACAACATAATTACTACCCATATTAGTTAATGAACTACAAATAAAACTATCCTGAGGTATCTTATCATAAGCTAAAATACATTCTCTATAATTATAATAATACTTCTGTCCTCTATAACTAATAGGACTAAAAGAAATAAAATTACTATTACCCGTACTAACACCATTAACTAAGTCTTCCATTTTCTCTCTTCTACTTAACGCATGTGCATATAATACATAATCCTTATCACTAAAATCAAATACCTCTCCATCATATAATTCCATATACTCTCTATTATAAATATCTGGTATCTTTCTAGCAGCTTCTAAAGTAGTTAAATTATATCTACTATCTAATTCATATAATCTTCTAATTTTACTTCTAATATCTACAATATCATTTAATATTCTATTAATTATAGTATCTTCTCTATCTATATAAGATATTATAATACTAATAAGCTTCTCTCGATCATTAATATTTCTAATCTTATTAATAACATCCATACTAGTAATAACTTCTTGTATTAATAAACATATCTCTTTATTATTACTATTATTCTGCTGTAATATCATTAAAGAAGAAATATCCCCTATACTCTCAAAATAATCATTCTTAAACGAAACTATATTATTAAAGAAAATATCTTTTAACTCTTCAATAAAAGTACCACTATTTAAGATCATCATCTTATACCTATTAAATTGCTTTCTCTTTAACTTTTCTAGTTCATATATATCTCTAGGTATACCACTAATCTTACCATCAAAAAGTAAACATAAATTATTCTTATCATTAGTGCTAAGTACATTATTACTATTACTTATACTTAATAATAACTTTCTATAAGAATTATAATTCTCTATTATCACATTTAAATTCTTAATTAAATTAGCTCCACTATAATCTTGATAATAATAATATTTAAATAAATAATCTTTAACTTTATTAAAGTTATCTATCTCATCTTTATCTATAATACTAACTATATTATCTATAAAGTGATCTTTTAAAGCGTAGCAGCCATATTGTAAAAAGACTTCTATATCTATATTAATACCATTAAAAAACTTCTCTAAATTATTTACTGTATTTAATACATCACTTCTATTACAACAATCCATAACTATCTTAGCTATCTTAACTTCATAATCACTAATATATTTTTTTAATATACTCTCTTTAATATTCAAAATAAAACCACTATAATCTTTATAATGACTATTTAAATATTTCTTTAAAGTATTATCATCATACTTATCTAAAATATTATTTATATACTTCCTATTTTCTCTATATATAATACTTTGTGCTTTCACACTAAATGAAGTTATAGTACTTAAATTCTTATCATCCACTATTCTATTATTAATTAAATCATCCCACTTAATATTAGCTAAAAATTCTTCTACATACTCTCTCTTATACTTTGTTATAAAATCAGTTACTGCACTATTATAAGGATTTTTATCTATTATATTCATTACTTTATCAACACTTATTTTCTTATCAATAGTTCTTCTAACTAATTCATCATTATAATAGCAATAAGAAATATAATCTAAATATACTTTAAGATTATATTTATTTAATAGATTAATTACATCATCTATTCTACGTTCAAAAATCACTTTTTTAAATTCCATATTTATCCAACTCGAATTATTTAATATTTCCATTATTTTTGCTATATCAAGTTTATCTATATATTCATTAATTATATCAATATTATTATTAATTATTATTTTAGCATACTCACTAGGTAAAAAACGAACTTCAAAAAAATCAATAGCTTCCTTACCCTTAATATTATTTATAACCTTCCATACCTTTTCTTTATTATCTCCTAGTACTTTATCAAGTAACTCTCTATTTACATCTTTGTTATTATAAGCTTTTCTAATAAATAATGATGTAATATTCCTAGAAGTATTTTTAAGTAAATTAGCTTTATACTTTTCTATAAATCTAACATTATCATAACTAGTACAATAAAAAATAAGTTTATCTATTATTTCTTTATTCGAAGTACAATGTAATACTCTAATTAATTTATCTTTCTTAATAGAAAAAATACGTTCCCTAAAGCCCTTATTTAATTCATCATCTAATACTATGTCAATAATGTTTTGTGAATTAATTCTTCTTTTTATCAAATAATCCTTCAAACTATCATCAATTAAACTATCCTTTAATATTTCAACTATAATTGTAGTATTATAAATAGTAATTTTTTTATCAATAATATATTTTTTTAAATCCTCTGAAATATCTTTCTTAAGTAATTTAATTAAATTCCTATCAAGAAAACAAACTGATATTATATATTCTTTTATAAACATATCTACATTAGAATCAAATAAATATTTATCTACATCTATTTCTTTAAATAAAATTTCTAATTCTTTAATAGTATTGTAACTATCTCTAGATATCATCTTATCAATTCTTCTTCTTATCTTTATTTTATTTTTAGATAAAGTATTATCATCTAATAATAATTTCATTAATTCTTTTATATCTTTATTCTTAGTATCATTTCTATTCATATATCCCCCAAAAATCTTTAATATTATATAATAAAAGATATTAAATGTCAAATTTAATATCTTCCCCCAAACCCTTTATTTTTGAGACCTTAGGCTCAAAAATACCCCGTAAGATTAATAGCTTACGGGGATAATATAACCAACTATTCAACAGTAACAGATTTAGCCAAATTCCTAGGCTTATCAATATCAAGATCTTTTAACTTAGCAACATTATAAGCAAGAAGTTGCATAGGAACAATAGCCATAAGAGGATTAAGTAACTCATTATAATCATCCACTAATATCTTATAATCAGAAAAATTATCATCAGCAATATTAGTAATAGCAACAATCTTAGCCCCTCTCGCAGCCACTTCCTTCAAATTACTAATCGTCTTATCACTAATACTCTTATCAGTAACAACCGCAATAACACCAAAATCCTTATCAATTAAAGAAATACTACCGTGTTTAAGCTCTCCCGCTTGAAAAGCCTCACTATGTATATAAGATATCTCTTTAAGTTTCAAACTACCTTCCATACTAAGATAATAATCAATACCTCTACCCAAATAAAACACGTGTTCCTTATTCTCAATCACTTTAGCAATACTACTATAATCATACTCATTTATATACTTAGTAATCAAATTAGGTAACACTCTTATACTATCCAAGTATTCCTCTTCCTTATCATTACCCTTTATAGCAAGCAATAAAAGTACTATTACTTGTGCCAAATAAGCCTTAGTAGTAGCTACCGCTATCTCAATACCAGCCTTAGTATAAATAACCTCTTTTGCCTCTCTAGCTATTGAAGAATCCTTCCTATTAACAATAGCTAGCGTATCAATACCAGCTTCTTTAGCCAACTTCAAAGCCGCTAAAGTATCCGCAGTTTCCCCAGACTGAGATATCAAAATAACCAAAGTATCTTTATTAAAGAAATTCTTTTGATATCTATATTCAGAAGCATAATAAACACTAGTCTTAATATTAGCATAATTCTCTATATAATACTTACCAATCTGTCCTGCAAAAGAAGCACTCCCACAAGCAACTATATCAATATTCTTATATTTATGAATATCAAAATCAATAGTAACCTTATTATCTTTAGTATATAAAGAAAGTAACTTCTTAACAACCTCCCCTTGTTCATTAATCTCCTTTAACATAAAGTGATCATACCCCTGCTTACCAATAACTTCTTCCTCTTGATCAAACTCTCTTATCTCCTTAGTTATTCTCTTACCATTTCTATCATAATATTCTACATTATCTTTAGTAAGAACAACTATATCAAAATTATCAAGAACTACATACTTATTAGTAATATGAATAATAGCAGGTATATCACTAGCTAATATATTTCCTTCAGAAGACACTCCTACAATCAAAGGACTATCTTTTCTAATACCAAATATAGTATCAGATATATCATCATTAATTATATTAAAAGCATAACTACCCTTTAATATATTAGTAGCTTCCTTTAAAGCCTCTACCATACTACCAGTCTTCTTATATAAATTATCAATAACAGCCGCAGCAACCTCTGTATCAGTATTAGTCTTAAAAGTATACCCCTCTTTAATTAACTCTTTTTTTAACACATCATAATTCTCTATAATACCATTATGAACTAATGTTATTTTCCCTTGTCTATGAGGATGCGAATTAGTATCATTAGCCTCCCCGTGAGTAGCCCATCTCGTATGAGATATCCCAATCGAAGCTTCATCTTCATAATTCAATATCTTATCTAAATTCTTTATAGGCCCCTCTTTTTTCAATATATTAATATCACTATTATCATTTATATACGCAATACCCGCTGAATCATAACCACGATATTCTAGTGATTTCAATCCTGTCATAATATTTTTTATTACATTCTTTTTACCAGCATATCCTACGATGCCACACATATTTCTACCTCTTTTCTTATATATGATTATTATTTTGTTACAATTTTAATTTTGCTTTTTGTAATAATCTAATGAGCATATAAACCCAAAGCAGTATCCGCCGAACTCTCGATAACTACTTGCCTCGTTAACTATTCCTAGCCTGGCGCTAACTATTACATCTATCTCCTTCCATTCTAATAGTTTTAATCTATTATATCAAAAGAAAAAAAATATGTAAACCTTTTGAGTTATAATTAACTTATAGTTTACACATTTATCTAACTAATATTCTATCTAATTCACTCTTAGTAACAGGTAATCCAAAAGTAATCCTATCCGCAAACGAAAAAGTATCTCTAGTCTTCTTTAATATCTTATTAGTATTCTTCTTACAAAACAAAATATCTTCATAAACAATCTTTCCATTAGTAGCATTAACAAACTCAAGTATTGGAAAACTACCACTAGAATAATACTCACTAACCAGATAACAATATCTAAAATAAAAATTATTATATATAAATTGTGGTATTGAAGTATCTAACTTCAATAGTCCTAATATTCTCTTACAACTCCTAATATTAGCTATCCTCTCTATTGAAAATAAAGAATGCTTAGTATCATATAAATCTAAATAAACTTCTCTAGCAATTAAACTAATATCTATTAATTGCTTCTCTAAATTATCACCTCTACTATTATCTAATTTCTTCTTTTGTTTAATATGCTCCAACTCGTGAAATATTATTTCCATCAATCTTAAATATATAAATAAATACTTATTCAATAAATAATTATTACTACACTCAGAAAAAGAATTATTATCATATATATCTTCTAACTCATCTATAATCTTAGTAATATTAAACTTAAGTATACCACTCTCATAGTAATAAACCGCTACTGAATAACAATCATAATAAATGCCCTTTATATAATCCGCTAAACCATCATAACTAGCTATCAAAGTAATAATTCTCTCTATAAAATATCTATCAGGAGTTCTATAGTTAATCGAAGAACGAAAAATAATATCTAACACTTCTTCATTCACATACATCACTTATCCTTCTGTTTTCTATATAATATCATAATTAAAATAAATAGTAAAGAAAAAAAGCACTAATTAAAGTGCCTTATTATAATCATTAAACTAATTCTAAAATAACTAATAGAGCGTTATCTCCTTTTCTCTCAGTCATTTTAATTATTCTTGTATAACCACCATTTCTACTAGCGTATCTTGGTGCTAATTCATTAAATACTTTATCTACAGCTTTCTTATCATTATGTAAAAATGCTAAAGCATTTCTTCTTGCTACTAAAGTACCCTTTTTACCATAAGTTACCATCTTATCAAAGCTCTTTTTTACTTCTTTAGCTCTTGTCTCAGTAGTAACAATTCTCTCGTTTTCAATAAGTTGTTTAGTTAATGTAGCAAGCATACTTCTTCTATGTCTTGTTTCTCTACCTAATTTTCTATAAGCCATAATTACCTCCTTATATTAATTTTCATCTCTAAAAGACAATCCCATATCTTTTACTTTATCCATAACTTCTTTTAATGATTTCTTACCTAAGTTTCTAATCTTCATCATTTCATTTTCAGATTTATCTACTAAATCTCTAAGAGTTAAAATATTAGCTCTCTTTAAGCAGTTATATGCTCTAACTGAGAAGTCTAAGTCATCAATAGATGTTTCTAATATCTTGACATTAGGATCTTCAGATTTAGAAGCCATTAATCCAGTTTCATCTGCTATTGCATTCAAATCAGTTAATATCTCAAAATGTTCTATTAAAATTCTACTAGCAAGTGCTACAGCTTCTTCTGGAGTAATAGAACCATTAGTCCAAACTTCTAATACTAATTTATCAAAATTATTATTTTGACCAACACGAGCAGTCTCTACTTCATAGTTAATTCTCTCTACTGGAGAATATAAACTATCAATAGCAATAGCTCCAACCTTAGCTTTATCTCCTTGTAATAATTTCTTATTATCCTCTGCTACTGTATAACCTCTACCAGTTCCAATAGTCATTTCCATATTAATACTTCCGCCTTCTACTAAAGTACAAATCTCTTGTTCAGGATTTAATATTTCAATATCAGCATCTTCTTCAATATCACCAGCAGTAACTACTCCTGGAGTATTTTTACTAAGTCTAATAATCTTATTATTATCTTGTGAATGATTCTTAATTACTACACTCTTTAAATTTAAAACAATTGCAGTAACATCCTCAATTACACCATCAATTTTTTGAAACTCATGTGCTACACCATCAATTTTAACAGAAGTTATAGCATCTCCTGGTAAACTTGATAACATAACTCTTCTAAGTGCATTTCCTAAAGTTGTACCAAAACCTCTCTCTAATGGTTCAAGTTCAAATTTACCATAGAAAGAATCTTTAATATATTCTTTTACCTTATAATCTGGTTTTTCAAATTTTAACATTTGCTTGCCCTTCCTTTCTTAATTATCCACGTCTTCTTTTAGGTGGACGACATCCATTGTGTGGAATTGGTGTTACATCTGTTATTGATTTTACTTCTAATCCAACTGTTTGTAGACTTCTAATAGCAGCCTCTCTACCAGAACCTAATCCTTTAACTTCAACATTTACAGTCTTCATACCAGCTGCTACTGCATCTCTTCCTGCAGCTTCAGCAGCCATACCAGCAGCAAATGGAGTTGATTTCTTACTTCCTTTTACTCCTTGTGTACCAGCAGAAGCCCAACTTACAACATTTCCTTCTAAATCAGTAATAGTTACTATTGTATTATTAAATGTAGAATGAATGTGTACCATACCAGCAGGAATATTCTTCTTAGTTTTTCTTTTTCTTGAATTATATTTTCCCATATTTTCCTCCTAATTATTTTTTCTTATTAGCAATAGTTTTTCCTTTACCTTTACGAGTTCTAGCATTTCTACTAGTTCTTTGACCTCTAACTGGTAAACCTTTTTTATGTCTAGTGCCTTGATAAGAATTAATTTCCATCTTAGTCTTAATATTTAAGTTAACTTCTCTTCTAAGATCTCCTTCTACAAGATGATTTTCTATTTCTTTTCTAATTCTAGCAAGTTCATCATCTGTTAAATCTTTAGCTTTCTTATTTAAGTCAACTTTAGCATTATTTAGAATTGTTTTAGATAAATTCTTTCCAATTCCATAGATATAAGTAAGAGATACTTCAATTCTCTTATCGTTAGGTATATCTACACCTTTAATTCTTGCCATAATATTATTTCCTCCTATTAACCTTGTTTTTGTTTGTGTTTTGGATTTTCACAAATTACCATTACTTTACCATTTCTTTTGATAACTTTGCATTTATCACAAATTTTTTTTACGGATGCTCTAACTTTCATTTATCATCACTCCTATTTCTTATTATATATAATACGCCCTTGTGTTAAATCATATGGTGACATTGCAATAACCACAGTATCACCTGGTAAAATACGTATGTTATTCATGCGCATTTTACCAGAAACATGGGCAACTACTATGTGGCCACCATCAAGTTCTACTTTGAATTTCCCTTGTGGTAAATTATCAAGTACTTTTCCTTCGACTTCTATTAAGTCTTCTCTACTCATAATTATCATCTCCTGTCAATATCTCATAACCATCACTAGTTACAACAATTGTATGTTCAAAGTGTGCTGATGGTTTATTATCACCAGTTACTATTGTCCAATCATCATCTAGTAAATAGACTTTTCTAGTTCCTAAATTAAGCATTGGTTCAACAGCAATAGTCATACCTTTTTTCAAAATAATTCCTGTACCTTTATGACCAAAGTTAGGTACCTCTGGATCTTCGTGTAAGTTAGTACCTATACCGTGACCTTCTAGTTCCCTAACCACACCAAGCTTATGCTTTTTAGCATATTCTTCAATAGCAGATGATACATCACCCAAGTGAACACCATCTCTTACTTTACTAAGCCCTTCATATAAAGCCTTCTCAGTATGTTCTAGTAAATATTCTTTCTCACTAGATACATTACCAACTTTATAGCTCCAAGCAGAATCTCCGTGATACCCCTTATAACAAGCACATATATCAAGAGTAACAATATCACCATTCTTAAGTTTCCTCTTACCCGGTATACCGTGAACAACTTCCTCATTTACAGATATACATATACTCGCAGGATATCCTTCATAACCTAAACACGAAGGAGTAGCATCCCTACTTATAATATAATCATAAGCAAGCTTATCAAGCTCACCAGTAGTAATACCAGGTTTAATAAATGGTTTCAAATACTGATGCGTATCATAGACAATTCTGCCCGCTATTCTCATTAAAGATAATTCATAATCACTTTTAATAGTTATCATTTAATTACCTTCTCTACTTCTTCAAAAACCTCTGAAGAACTTATATTAGTTACATCAATCTTAACTAAACAATTTTTCTTTTCATAGTATTCTACTAAAGGAAAAGTCTCTCTCATATAAGTACTAAACCTATTCTTAAAAGTCTCCTCTGTATCATCACTTCTAGATTTCAATAAAGAGCCACAACTATCACATATACCATCTTTAGCTGGAGATAATTCTTTATTCAATAGGTTATAAGAAAGTCCGCATTTAGAACATACTACTCTAGATAAAGCTCTCTTCATCGCCGTATCCATATCTATATCTAAAAATATAACCTTTCCCAAATCATAACCTAATTCCAATAATAAATCATCATATGTCATAGCTTGACTAACATTTCTAGGATAACCATCTAAGATATATCCCTTCTTACAATCTTTACTAGATAATCTCTTCTTCAATAACTTAGTAATAATAGCATCAGAAACAAACTCTCCCTTTGCCATTAAATCTTTAATCTCTTGACCAAGTTTTGTAGAATTCGCTATTTCATCTCTTAATAAATCACCAGTAGATATATGAGGAATATTATACTTTTCGCATATCTTAGCACTAACTGTTCCCTTACCTGCTGCAGGAGGGGCAATAAATATAATATTCTTCATTAATATCTTACTCCTTTGTAATTTCTATTTATCAAACTACTTTCTAACTGTTTATATGTCTCAATAGCAACACCTACTACTATTAATACTCCAGTACCACCTATACTAACTGATGTAGGAAGTCCTGTACTTAAAAAGCTACTAAATACAATAGGAAGTCCTGCTATAACAGCAATAAATACAGATCCTAAGAAAGTAATTCTATTCAATATTTTCTTTATATAATTCTCTGTCTCTTTTCCTGGTCTAACACCTGGAATGTAACCACCATTTTTATTTAAATTCTTAGCAAGTTCTTTAGGATTAATCTGCATATTAGTATAGAAAAATCCAAATACAAATATAAGTATCATATATAATACAAATCCTGTAGGAGTAGTATAATTAATATATTTAGATACAAATACAGAGAAATTAGATTTATCTCCTAAAATACCCGCTATAAATGTTGGTATAGACAATATTACTGATGCAAAGATAACAGGCATTACACCAGCAGAATTCAATTTAAATGGAATATAATTTTGCTGTCTTCCATAAGAAGAAGCTGATCTATTTGAATATTGTATAGGTATTCTTCTTTCAGAAGACTCTTCAAATACAACACCAACAACAATAAGTAAATATAATAGAACAAATAAGATAAAACCAATAATACCAATAAATAATGAACCAGTATGATTAGTAACTAAACTACTAAATGTATCAATAAACATTTTTGGTACAGTAGAAATAATACCAGCCATAATAATTAATGATATACCATTACCAAGACCCTTTTGAGTAATTTGATCACCAATCCATAATAAGAATGCTGTACCACCTGTTAAGATAATAGCAATCTTAATATACTCAAGTGTTCCTGCTCCATTCACAAAAGTAAATGCCATTGCAAATCCTTGTAAGAAAGCAAGTACAATACCAAGGTATCTATTTATCTGATTAATCTTTTGTCTACCAGTTTCCCCACTCTCCTTAAGTTCAGTAAAGTAAGGTATTATATCCATTTGTAATATTCCAGTAATGATACTAGCAGATATATATGGCATTACACCAAGAGCAAATATAGAAAAATTCTTAAGTGCTCCTCCACCAATAGCATTATATAATTCCCATAATCCTAAACTAGATATTGCGCCTTCAGTACCTGGTACGGGAATTGTTGTACCAAGGGCAAATATTAGAAGGCCAAATAAAGTAAATCCTATTCTTTTTCTAATATCTTTATTCTTCGGACTGAAGATCAATTTAAGATTTTTAAACAACTAAATCACCTCAGTTTTTCCACCGATTTTTTCTATTTTCTCTTTAGCGTTCTCAGTAAACGCATTAGCTTTAACTGTTAATTTCTTAGTTAAATCACCATTTCCTAAGATTTTTACTCCATCTAATTCTTTTCTAATTAATTTAACTTCCTTAAGAAGCTTAGTATCTACTACAGTACCATCTTCAAATCTATTAAGATCAGATACATTTACTGTACTATATACTGTTCTAAAATTATAATTGTTGAATCCTCTTTTTGATAATCTTCTGAATAGTGGTAATTGACCTCCTTCAAAACCAGGTCTTACTCCACCACCACTTCTAGCGTTTTGTCCTTTCTCACCTTTTCCACTTGTCTTACCAGTACCAGAGCCTTGTCCACGACCAACTCTTTTTCTAGCTTTAGTAGATCCTTCTACTGCATATAATTCATTTAATTTCATTATCTCAATTCCTCTACTTTCTTATCTCTTAAGTAAGCTATGTGATTAGGAGATTTTTGATCCTTTAATGCTCTAAGTGTTGCTCTAGCAGCATTAATCTTAGTACTAGATCCAAGTGATTTAGAAAGAACATCTTTAACTCCTGCTAACTCAAGTACATCTCTAACTGGTCCACCAGCTTTAACTCCAGTACCTTCTTTAGCGGGTTTAAGCATAACTCTACAAGCTCCTTCTTTAACAATAATATCGTGAGATATAGTTCTATTATCAATAAGTTCAACTTTAATTAAATTCTTTGATGCAGCATCTTTAGCTTTCTTAACTGCATCTGGCATTTCTTTAGCCTTACCTGTACCAAGGCCTACCATACCTTTTCTATTTCCTACTACTACAGTAGCAGCAAATCTAAATTGTCTTCCACCTTTAACAACTTTAGTAACTCTCTTAATTTCAATAACCTTATCTTCTAAGTCAGATTTAACTCTTGGACTATTATTTCTAGGTCTTCTTCTATCAAATTTACGAGAATTATTAGAAGCTGTATTCTCAGTCTTTTTCTTTTCTTCGTTCATTCTTAAGGCTCCTCCTTACTTTAAAATTCTAAACCGCCATCACGTGCAGCTTCAGCAAGAGCTTTAACACGTCCGTGATAAAGGTATCCACCTCTATCAAATACTACGGTATTTATTTTTGCTTTCTTAGCTCTTTTGGCAATTTCAGTACCAATTACTTTAGCAGCTTCTACATTACCACCATTTTTAAGATTTAATTCTTTTTCAAGTGATGATGCACTAACTAAAGTAACACCCTTAACATCGTCAATAATTTGAGCTTCAATATTAGCATTAGATCTAAACACGCAAAGTCTTGGTCTTTCACTTGTACCAGATAAATTTTCTCTGATTCTAGCGTGTCTTTCTTTTCTCATTTCATTTCTTGAAACTTTCTTTATCATCTTAAGTCCCTCCTATTTATTATTTAGAAGCTTTCTTTCCTTCTTTACGACGAATTTGTTCACCTTTATATTTAATACCTTTACCTTTATAAGGCTCTGGCTTTCTAACTTTTCTTATATTAGCAGCAAACTCACCGATCTTAACTTTATCAGTACCACTAAGTTCTATCTCAGTATTACTAATACCCTTTACAGTAATTCCATTAGGAACTTCCATAACTACTGGATGAGAATATCCTGCTGATATTGTAAGCTTATCTCCATTTGGAGTAAATCTATAACCAACACCAACTATTTCTAATCCTTTTTTATAACCTTCACTAACACCAATAATCATATTCTTAATATTAGCATTAGTAGTACCATGCATAGCATGAGTAAATTTATCATCTTTAAGTGGATTAACTATTACAGTATTATCCTCTACCTTAACTTCAATATTCTTTACTAAGTCTAAAGTAAGTTCTCCAAGAGGTCCTTTTACTGTAACAATATTACCATCAACAACAACATTAACATTCTCTGGTATATTTAATACTCTCTTACCAATACGGCTCATTTATTTCACCTACCAGATATAAGCAATTACTTCTCCACCTAATGAATTATTTCTAGCTTCTTTATCAGTCATAATTCCTTTAGATGTAGAGATAATAGCAATTCCAAGACCATTAAGAACTGTAGGAAGTTCTTCAGCTTTAGCATAAACTCTAAGACCAGGTTTTGAAATTCTCTTAAGTCCAGTAATTACTCTTTCTTTATTTTTATATTTTAAAGTTAATGTTATTGTACCTTGAACAGTTTCATTATTTAATTTGTAATCTTCGATAAATCCTTCATCTTTTAAAATTCTAGCTATTTCTAATTTAACTTTAGAAGCTGGAACTTCACAAGTGACGTTTCTATTTTGGTTAGCATTACGTATTCTCGTAAGCATATCTGCGATTGGATCTGTCATTAAAAATCCCTCCTTCTTATTTTTTCAAGTCTACCAACTTGATTTCTTTACACCAGGTATTTGACCTTTATAAGCAAGTTCTCTAAAACAAATACGGCAAATTCCATACTTCTTAAGTACTGCGTGAGGTCTACCACAAATCTTACATCTAGTGTATTTTCTAACCTTAAATTTAGGTTCTCTTTCTGATTTAACAATCATTGATTTTCTTGCCATCTCTTATTCCTCTCCTTATTTCCTAAAAGGAACTCCAAGTTCTTTTAATAAGTCAAATGCTTCTTCATTAGTATTAGCAGTTGTAACAATTACAATGTCCATACCTCTAACCTTTTCTACTTCATCAAAATTAATTTCAGGGAAAATAATTTGTTCTTTAATACCAATTGTATAGTTTCCTCTTCCATCAAAACTCTTAGGAGATAATCCTCTAAAGTCTCTAACACGAGGAAGTGAAATACTAATTAACTTATCAAGAAAATTATACATTCTATCTCCTCTTAAAGTTACTTTACAACCAATCTTGTGTCCTTCTCTTACTTTAAATGAAGCAATTGATTTCTTAGCGGTAGTCTCTACTGCTTTTAATCCTGTTATTTTTTCTAACTCACGAACAGCATTATCTAAGTTCTTAGAATTAACAGTAGCATCTCCAACACCCATATTAACAACAATCTTATCAATTTTTGGTACTAACATAGGAGTTGTATAACCATATTTTTCTGTTAAACTTGGAACAACTTCTTTAATATATTTTTCTCTTAGGCGGTTCATCTACTCTCGCCCTCCTTCCAAATTAGTCAATCTTTTCATTAGATCTTTTTGATATTCTAATTTTTTTACCTTTATTATCGTTTTCTATTCTTACCTTTGTAGGTTTCTTAGTCTTAGGATCAACTAGCATTACATTAGATTTATGAATTGGTGCTTCTGTTTCAATTATTTCACCATTTCCATTATTATTTTTAGGTTTTAAATGTTTCTTAACAATATTAACGCCTTCAACAATAACTTTCTCATCTAATATTTTAGTAATTTTTCCTTCACTACCTTTATTAGAACCGGTAATTACAACAACTTTATCACCAGTTTTTAGCTTTCTCATAATTCCTCCTTTGCAAGTCTATAGCACATCTTTTGCTAAACTTACGATCTTAGTAAATTCTTTATCTCTAAGTTCACGTGCTACTGGACCTAAAATACGTGTACCTACTGGACTCTTATCATCTTTAATGATAACACAAGCATTATCATCAAATTTAATATAGCTTCCATCTTCTCTTCTAACTCCTCTTTTAGTTCTTACTATAACAGCTTTAACAACTTTACCTTTCTTTATAGTACCATTAGGAGTAGCTTTTTTTACTGTACAAGTAACAATATCTCCAATATTACCTGTTTTAACTTTACTTCCACCTTGAACTCTAATTACTAATACTTCACGAGCTCCACAGTTATCCGCAACTTTTAAGCGGGTTTCTTGTTGTACCATATTTTTTCCTCCTTTCAGCTAAAAGATTCTATAAAATAACAGCTTTCTCTATTACTTCTACTAAATTATATCTTTTAGTTTTAGATAATGGTCTAGTTTGGGCTAAGCGAACTTTATCACCAACATTAGCGATATTATTTTCATCATGAGCAGCATATTTTTTAGAATATTTAACTCTTTTTCCATATAATGGATGTTTTCTGTAAGTTTCAACTTTAACTGTAATAGTCTTATCAGCACTATTAGAAACTACAGTACCAATTAGTTCTTTTTTCTCTTTCATATTCTCACTTACCCTTCCACTCTCTCATTAAGAATTGTATTAATTCTAGCAACAGTTTTTCTAAGTTCTTTTATTCTAGAAGGTTTTTCTAACATACCAGTTGCTTTTTGCATTCTTAAATTGAAAAGTTCTTCTTTACATTCAGTAACTTTTTTAGTTAATTCTTCTGTGGTTAAATTTCTTAATTCATTAGTTTTCACTTGAATCACCACTTTCTTCTTTCTTTACAAATTTACATTTTATAGGTAACTTATGCATAGCAAGTCTTAAAGCTTCTCTAGCAGTAGCTTCATCTACTCCATCAATTTCAAACATTATTTTTCCTTCTTTAACAACGGCAACCCATACTTCAGGATTTCCTTTACCTTTACCTTGTCTTGTTTCAAGAGGTTTTTTAGTTAGTGATAAGTTAGGGAATATATTAATCCAAACCTTACCACCTCTCTTCATATATCTTGTCATAGCTATTCTGGCAGCTTCTATTTGGTTAGCAGTAATCCATGCTCCCTCTTTTGCCATTAAACCATAACTTCCAAAATGAAGTTCAGTATTTCCTTTTGCTTTACCTTCATAAGGTAGACGGAAAGTTTTTCTATGTTTAGTTCTTTTTGGCATCAACATGAGAATTAC
>JABLTO010120120.1_pt1 | contig 22581 bp, 12 predicted proteins | sample 7160091 | NCBI WGS metagenome assembly JABLTO01 (sample SAMN14651225, study PRJNA627086) | human gut metagenome | isolation source: feces | host: Homo sapiens
AGGAACAACCTATTTGATTGTTCCTTTAAACTTATTTTCTTTTGAATTTTTAGGTTGCCCCCTAAAGTGCCCCCTAACTTTCAACAGTTTTTTTTTAAAACCCCTAAAGTTGTCCCCTAAATAATTTGGCTTTCCCCCTAAATTATTTGGTTACCCACTTCTTAAGACTATTTTTTAAATTCTACTTTATGTAACAAACTTCCTAAAACTTCTAATAATAGAATAAATGCTATTAAACAAAACAATGCAATTTTACCACTACCTGTTGTCAAAGATTGTGCAATACCACCAATGACAGGAATTGATAAAACAACTTTACCCATATAATTATTATAATTTACAGGGTTCATATCTTTTGTTTGATTTGCATCTCCTTTTGTAATAAATTCACCAGAAAGTTTTTTGTTCGTAACAACTCTATGTGTCACTATAGAAGAGGCATCTTTAACACCATAAAATGCAATAACATCTTTTTTTTGAATTGTTTCAGGTTCTTGATACTTTACATAAACAAGACTACCTACAGGAATTGCAGGTTCCATACTACCACTAATGACAGTATAAATATTATATCCAAATGCTTTAGGAACAGTTAATGGTATACAACCTAATATTAAAACAATTAATAAAATAGTACCCAGCAAGCTACATACTGTAGCTACTGGGTTCTTTTTCTTTTGTGACATTAAACTCTTTTCTTTCTAATTGTCATAAATGCTACAATAATTCCTACAATTGCTGCAAGCGAAATTGCTATACCTGCATAAATTGGTGTTGAACTATTTTTTTCATTATTAACTGAAATATTAGATTTTGGTGTATCTTCATCATCTAAATCAACTAAACCTTGTGGAACATCTTCATCTCCAGCTGTTGTCGTATCCCCATCATTATTTTGTGTTCCGCCTGTTGCATTTCCTGTTCCATTATTACCTTGATTTGCATTTGTTGAAGGTGTTGTTGAAATAACTGTTGTAACAATATTTGTATTTTCTATTATTTCACCCGTTTCACCTGGTTTATAAGTAAATGTGAAGACATTTTCTTTCTCATTTTCAACAAGTGTTTTTGTAAGAGCATAGGCTTGAGGTATATAACTATCAATATATTTATAAGCTACAACCGGTTTATCTCCTACATTTCCATATAAAACGGTATCTTCAGATAATTGCTTACCATTTTCATCTACATAACGTATCGTATAAGCAACCTGATTACCTTTTACTCCATAAACAACAACATAATCTAAATCACCATTAACTACAAAAGTTGCAGGATCCAAATTATCAACACTATCATGTCCACTCAAACGAATACCTTTAACATAATATTTACTATCTTGAGGTAATTCTATTTGTGATAGATCTAAAGAAACCATTTGTCCTTTAGAAACATTTATACTCATTTCATTTTGACTATTAATTGTTCCTTGATTACCAGTATATAAAGTAACTTTATATCCATATGCACAGACTTGTGTATAAGCAAGAGAAAGGAAAACTGTCAAAGACATCATCATGATAAATAATTTTTTTAATCGCTTCATCATTTATTCTCCTTTCTTTTCATCTTTTGATTTTTTCTTAAAGAAAATTGCAAGGATAATGAGTAACAAACCACTTACTAAACCTAATGCACAATACCATAAAATATTTGTACTATCTCCCGTTTTAACAGTAGAATAAACATTTTTATGTTCTGTTTTATTAACAGTTACCGCTGGATTAGAGACGTTTTCTACAGCGAAATTCATTTCCAATTGTGCCATTGTCGCTTGATAACTATTCCCTTGTGTTTCTCCATCAACACTTAATGTAAGTGTGACATATCCAACATCATTTTTAGCCAATCTTCCTAAATAGAAATAATCATCAAGACCTTTAATTTCTTTTAACCCTTGTGAACTATCTCCTCCAACAGTAGAACTGTCATAAATTAAAGTTTCGTTATTTTGACTATCTACATAAGCTAGACGATATTCATAAGCACCATTAGTTGCCTTTGATCCATCTTCCAATGTTTTAATAATTTCATTTGTCATATACCAATCAGTATATTGACTGTTTTTATTTTCGATTTTAACTTTTAAAGTCATTGAATCTCCAGGCTGAATATTACTTAATTCATCATTCATTTGATCTTTACCAAAATTAGTTGTCATTTTGCTACCATCAAATGAAACCTTCCAATGATCTTTTCCTACTAATTCTTTAGCTTGAACTGTTGAAAAAGTACCAACCATCATCATAAGTGCCATAGCAAGGCACAAAATTCTTTTTTTCATCATCTGTACCCTCCTATCCTAAACTCAATTCAGTTTCATCGTCATTAACATTCACATCAATTCCCCAAGCACTCTTAATAGCATCTTTCGCATTATGAGTTTGTACTGCATCAACTTCTGCATCTAATGTAAATGTATATCCATTATAAGTATACTGATATTTAATTGTTTTTTCATCTTCTACTTTCGTATACATTGTTGACAATTGATTACTAATACGAATAGTTTTCATAAAATCCGGTGTTGTTTTCTTACTTTCAACTACCTTTGTATAATATAAAACAACACGTTCATCTGTTGATTGAGCCTCATTAATGACCCATCCCTCTTGATTAAATCCTAATTCAATCAATGCTGGTGATAAATCAACATTTTTCCCTTCTTTATCTTGCCAACTCTTTGTTAAAACAACTCTTACAAAAGTATCAATATTACCACTGTTTTCTACAGCTAACTTTTCATCATAAGTTTTTCCTAAAGCAAACTTTTCATCATCTTTTAATAAATTTTGAAGAAGCTTACCTTCACCATTAGTTGTTGCATCTCCTTGATCATCATACGTCTTTGAACTAACAACCTTTCCATTTTCCTTTAAAGAAACTCCAATTGTAGACATATCCATAGAAGCCGAATATTGATCACTATAATATGTGAGTGCTGCACGTGCACTTCCTACACCACTTCCAAGTAATAAAACAGCAGCTATACCAAGAAGGATTGTAGGTTTCATAAAAATCGATTTCACTTTTTTCATTACCATAACCTCCTACTCTGTTTCATAAACTTGTTGCCAATTAGCAATTAAGTTTCCTTGATCATCATAAACAACCGGTGTAAATTCTTGAATAACAACGATATTATAATCTTTATCCTTATTATCATCATTTACTTCAGGTAGTGTATATTTAATATTTAATTCACTTGTTTTATCTTTAGAAGAAAGCACTTTATTATAATAAATATACCCATCATCACTTTCTTGCCAATCTTTACCTAAATTATATCTAATTTTAAGGTTATCCGCTGCAAAAACTTTAATTCTCACAAAACAATCATAATCACCAACATTAGTAATCACAACATGTTTCCCATCTTTATCAACATCTTCCTCAATCTTCGTATCTGTAAAACCTAAATCCATTTTATATCCACCAGTTGCATTCGTATGAGTCGTAAAATATCCCAAAGCCTTACCAATACCTAAAGTAGAAATCATCACAAGAGCAACAATAGATAATACTAATTTTTTGTTTAATTTTCTCATATCTCTATCCTCCTACTCTTGAACTGTCTTATTTTCTTTACTTTGTTTAACTGTATAATCTTGATCTTCTTTTGAATATTTATAATTATTAACAATTCCATAACCACCATGAATTTCATTAGAAGCTTTATTTTCAAAACTTGCCGTTGCAATCTCTTGACTATCTTCATCTGCCACTAATGATTCCAAAACTTTTTTAGAATCACCAACAATTTCATAACCAGCTCCTGTATAAACTTCCGTAACAGTTACTTTTGAACCTGCTGGAATATCGGCAATTCTAATTGTTTTCTCTTTTACTTCATCAAAATTTAAAGTAATAAATCTTGTTTCTTTTTGATTTTCAATTGTTTCAATATCAACTTGATAAACAAATGTTGCATTTGTTGTTAAAGTTGTATTTTGACTTGTTAATTTTTTAGTAATTTGAATAGAACTCATTCTTAATTCTCGATCAGCTTTAATACCAATAGCTTTCGAACCAACTAAATCATAATACCATGTATCATCCTTTTTAGTTGTATAATAATAATTATTTGGAAGAGAAACTAAATAAGGTGTAAACTTATAAGAATAATATTGACTATTCATATCATTAACAACAACTAAATAAAGTCCTGTTTGTAAATTTGTTAGCTTAACATATCCGCCTTTTAAAGTTGCTGTATAAGCTGGAGTAGCATCTTTAATGACTTTAGAAGCTTCACTTGCTCTTTGTTTCCAAGTCTTCGCTGATTGAGTTGCATCATATTTAACAGTTGACCAATCAATGTCTTTAAATGCATCTAAACCTGTATAATTGCCACCTTGGCTAATAGAAGCAACCTTATAAAGATCCACCTGAACATCATTTTTCGATAAATCCTCAGCATAACTATGAGAGCTAATTGAAATTTCTAAACTACATTTTTTATTAACATCTACAGGTAATGCTGCTTCAACATTTGGTAAAACAACAACCGTAAACATCATTATCAACGCTATAAAAATAGCCGATAACTTACAAAATTTCTTTTTCATCCTCATATCCTCCCTTATTTCTTTTTATTAAAAACATATCTCATTATAATAATAACAAGTATCGTAATTGATAAACCTAAAACTAAAATCAACATATAATAGTTTTTAATAGACTCTAACATTCTATCTCCAACAGATTGTTTAACATCTTCTTCACCATTATATTCAACACGATGTCCTCTTACAATTAAACGATGACTATTCACTCCATAAGGTGTACAAGTAAATAATGAAACATAATCTTGACCCTCAGTAATAGACAAAGCATTTTGTAAAGTTTGATGATCATCTTTATCAACCATTGGTAAAATTTGATCTACTTCATAAGCTAAAACCTTATCTAAAATATGCAAATAAAATTTATCACCTGTTTGTAGTTGATCAATATCAGTAAACAATTCTGCACTAGGAAGACCTCTATGCGCTGCTAAAACACAATGCGTACTTTCACCTCCAATAGGAAGTTTAGACCCATTAATATGACCAACACCCGTTTGTAAAACATCATCACTTGTCCCATGATAAATGGCTAATTTAATATTGATTTCAGGAATAGAAATATATCCCATGATTCCATCATTATTCACATTTAAAACTCGATTATATTCACTATTTTCACTATCCTTGGACTTTTCACCAAACACATCAGCAAAAACATTATTCCCACTTATTGTTTCATTAAATGCTTGTGCATTTTGCCATTCTTGACTAAAGTCTTCATCAGACATATCATCAACTATTTTTTCATAATTACTAATTAATCTATTTTGTCTATAAGTATTCCATTGATTAGAAACAGTAGGATAAATCATAATTCCCAACCCAACCAAGAATAACAATCCAATTAAAATACTCGGTAATCTCTTTTTCATATAACTACTCCTTAGATCTCATCTTTTTATCCTTTTTATATAAAATAAAGATAAAACCACCAGTAACAGCTAAACCAACAATAACCCATAACAAATAATTCGTATGAAGAGTTGTAAAACCATTCTTCTTTTCCTTATTTACAACAGATTTGTTATAAGAAACACGATGACCTGTTACAATCAAACGTTGAGTATTCACACCATAAGGTGTACATGTAAGCAACGAAACTAAATCTTTTCCCTCTTGCACAGCCAAAGATGATGTATCATCAGGTTCAGTTTCAACAATACTATCTACTTCATAACATAAAGTTTTATTCAAAACATGGACTAAAAAGTGGTCTCCCTTTTTAACTTGATCCAAATCAGTAAACAATGTTGCACTTGGCAACCCCCTATGTGCAGAGATAACTGCATGCGTATCTTTACCACCTACAGGTAAAGAACTTCCTTCCAAATGTCCAGCAGCCTTACTTAATACTTCTTCACTCGTTGTATGATAAATAGGTAACTTCACATCTATTTTAGGAATTTCAACAATAGCCATCATTCCATCACCAGCAAGATTTAAAGCTGAAGTATATGACTTATCTTCTGACTTTTGATTTTCTGCTTTAATAAATGAATCCGGCAAAATATGTGGTGCTAAAGCATCATTATATGCCTTTGCTTTTTTCATTTCTGCATCATAATCTATTGAATCACTCTTTTGACTTACTATCTTTTCATAGTTACTGATTAAACGATCTTGTCTATAACTATTCCACTTATTGGCAACAAATGGATATACCAATAAGGACAAACCAGCAACGAATATCAAGATTATAACTATATTGCTTAACTTCTTTTTCATCTGGACTCTCCTTATTCTTATATCATTTTAAGAATCAGAGGCTAAAAGCCTCTGATAATTATTTTATTTTTCTTGTTTCTTTTTATTCATAAAGAATAATGCAGCAGCTACAACCATAATTGCACATCCACCTACTGTAAAGATTGTAGTACCAATACCACCAGTTTCAGGTAAAGAACCTACTTTAGTGTTTGCAAATTTATATCCAATTGTAAATTCATCATCTACAGGATTTGAATCATCAATTCCTTCTCCTAAAATTATATCTTTTGCTTCTTCAATCAAAGAATATCCTTCAGGTGCTTCAGTTTCTTTTAATGAATATGTTCCTTTTCCTAAACCTTTGATGATAATTTTACCATTAGCATCTGATACAAGTTCAGAAGATCCTTCTCCAAGTGTATAAACATATTCAACAGTTCCATCTTTTTTAGTCACTTTTTTGAAAGTTAATACGTCATTACCTTTAGATAAAGTGAATTTAGCATTAGCTAATGTTTTACTTTCATCTTCATTATCAACTTTAGTTACAACGATTTTACCAGCAAATAAATCAATTGTAGTACCATCATATTTTGAATCACTACCATGATCTGCTGTAGCTGTATTTGTTACTTTATCATTTTCAGTTGTTACTGTTGCTTTATAGGTAATAGTTACAGTTTTACCAGCATTAGAGTTATTTTCATCAATTAAATCTTTAAGATCAACTGTCATAACTTTGCTTCCATCTTCACCATCTGCAAAAGTAGCTTTTGATGAATCTACAACAACATTATCACCATAGACAATATTTACTGAACTTGTTACATATTCAGCACCCTTTAAAGTATCGATAACATTAAATACTTTATTAGCTTGTTTAGTTGGACTAATAAATGGCACTTTAACAGTTACAGTATAAGACACTTCATCTCCATTTTGTACTGCATGATCTTTATCAGTTGTTGTTTTAACAACTTGGTTCTTTTGTTTTTTAGCATTTAAATCAACAGTTCTATTCTTGCTACTAAAACCAATTGAAGCAGCCATAGGACTATAAGTATAAGTCGCATCTTTATCAACAACTCTAACCACATAGAAACCTTCGCTTAAATTACTTACTGTTCTTTCAAAACCAGTAAATCCGCCTAATTCACTTAATTTAGCAACAATTTTTTTGATTTTTGACGAATCGTTAGCAGCAGCTATAAATTTTGTAATTGCATCTTGTTCATCACTTGCTCCAAGTTCATTAATAAGAATATCTTGACCAGCAATAATTTCCCATCCTGTTGACTTTTTAGGATTTGCTTTGATTACTTGTAAGTATTCATACTTCGATTCATTACCAGTATTATTTACTGTAATACTGCCAGTTCCTGCAGCAGATACTGGTACCATTACCGCTAGTGCCATCAATAATGAAACCATCATAGCTGAAACTTTTTTAAATAATTTCATATTCAATCTCCCTTTCTTTTTTATTTATATATAAGAGCTATGAATAAATAGTCTCCTATTTATTCATATACTCATTATACCTCTTTCTGTATACAACAATTGCAGCCATTACCATAAGTAACATACCACCTACTGTATACCAATAAATACCAATTCCACCTGTTTCAGGTAATTCATATGGTACATCATTTGTAAATTTATATAAATTTACTTCTTCTACTACTGAAGGTGAAATAACTTTTCCATCCGCATCTTTAATATACTCAAGATTTCCACCATCTGTCACTTTTAATGTCCAAGTAGTATCACCTTTAGCATATCCTTCAGCAGCTTCTGTTTCTTCTAATATATATTCACCTGATGCTAACGATTGATTATTTTCGATATTCCAAACAATATAACCATCAACATCTGATACACCTGTATATTTAATATCATTACCTTGTTTTAATGCAAATTTTGCACCACTAATTATTGTTTTATTATCATCTTTTCTAACTTTAACAATTTTCCAATTAGCGATAACAGGATCATTAGTAAATTCTACCTTACCTTTTACACCATTACCTATATATTGATAATCATTAATTACATTCTTGTTATCTGTATTTGTACCAAATGTAATTTTACCATTCATTCCGTCAATACGATTTAATGAATCTGTCTCATCATTATCAAAGTTAACAGATTTTTGTTCATAATCTGTAATTTTTAATTCAGTAATAGTGTATTCTCCTCTAGCTAAACCAGTTAATTCTTCTGAAGTAGATTGATTTTTTCCTTTTTTTATCACAACATTTACGTCTTTAGAATAATTATTTGGTCCTATTACTCTAAATGTAAACGTTGTATCTTTCGTAGCTTTTTTACCATCTTCTAACGTTTTTACAATTGTTAATTTTCCTGATTTAACATGAACAATATATTTTCCATATTCTTTATCTTTTAATGAATTATCATTGCTTATTTCATTACCTGTATGAATAACTCCATCGTTTTCAGCAACTACTTCATAATTTTCATTTCCTTTTACACCAGAGACATTACCATCTGTATTACTTGTCGATTTATCAGAAGGATTACCTAAATTCTTATAAGTAACTTTTACATAATATTCAGTATCACTTTCTGGTGTATTAGTAACATTTGTATCTGTTAATTCACTATTTTTAAATTTTTCAATTGTGAATTCTTCTTTTTTCACTCCATGATGTCCAATATATTTTCCAGCAACAGCTGTTAATATTTCATCGTCACTTGGTATGCTATCGCCTTTATAAATAGTTATTTCTTTATTTGTAATAAATAACTCAGATTTAACATTAACTGTCGGTTGTGGGAATTTTTTAGTTACCCCATCAACAGTAATACCAGACTCAGGGCCATTAGTAGTAACATTATTTCCACCAATATAATCATCTTTAGCTTTAACTTTTATAACTTTATGCCAACCAGTGCTATTTTCGTTACCATATCCAATTTCTTGGTTAGTCCATTCCACATATGTTTTACCATCAGCTGTAACAACATTACCACCAGCAGCATCAATAATTTCAAATCTAGGATCAATATAATCTCTAACAGTAGCATTTGAAATAGAATTATTTACAACTGAACTTAATATTTGCGAAAATACACTTGGTAATTCATCTGCATTCTTAGCATCATATGCATATTTTGAATCAGAGTTTTCTTTCTTACTAGCTATTTCACTTAAAAAATCTTTTGCATCTTTTAAATTTTCATTATCTTCAGTAAGACCTACACCAATTGTTATTAAAGTACAATTTGTATTATCTACTAACGATTTAGCAGAACTTCTAAATGTACTATAAGTTTCATCAGCTGGACATCCATCTGTCATTAAAATTACATATTTCTTTCTATTTGTATTATTGTTATTCAATATTTCTGCTGCACGATTTAACCCTAAACTTGGTTGAGTTCCACCTTTTGTTGTAATAGAATCAATTACTCCGTTTAAACTTGTTAAGTTATCATCACTTATTTCTTGTAAATCAAAATTTGTATTAACAGCTTCATTTCCACCATTTTTTTCTTTTGTAAAAGTTACTAGTGAAACCCTACTATTTTTTGATTGTTCATTTAATTTAGTAGTAAATTGTTTAGCTGCTTCTTTTAAATAATATAAACGACTATGTGAATCATTAGTTGTATAAAAAATATGTTTTGTATTTTCATTTAATTCTTCTTTGTTTTTTCCACTTATAATGTTATTAGTCTCATAATTCCAATAAGAATCATCTATTGAATAATATTTATATCCTTTTTTACTAGAGCCTGTACGCCAAACCCTGTAAACAGTAGCTGCTTTATCATCTGTAACATAGTAATAAACCTTATCATTGCTGAAATTCAAACTAGAAACTTTTGTTTCTTTTCCATTATTATATTTGTTTAAACTACTTCTAAAGTTCATAGATCCAGATCTATCAAATACCATAACAATATCAACTGGTTCATTTTCTTTTATTACTTGTGATTCAGACCAGGCATCTAGTGTTATATCATATGTTCTTTCATTCCAATCATCTACTTTAGCAGTTTTATTTAATCCTAAATTATTTGTAACAAATTCCTCGGTAGTAGAATTTATAATTTGATAATGACCATTAGTTAAAGAAATTTCCGTTGTTCCATCAGAATTATATAATTTTGCAACCGCCGTTCCATTTTCTTCAGTTACAACCACTTTCCATGCATCAGTAGATGCTACATAACCATCCGATGCCATCGTTTCAGTTAACGTATAAGTTCCAACTTTTAATTTATCAAATTTAACTGTTCCGTCATTACCATATGAAGAAGCTGTGTATACTTCACTAGAATCTGCATCATTAACAAGTTTAAATGATGCCCCAGATATACCTTCGCCTTTGCTATTAATTTTATTAAAAGTCAAGTCAGCCATTGGAACATTAGTTACTTCAGAAATTCTTGCCGAAGGTAATGTAAAATTCATTGTACAATTTGAAGCTGTAGCTCCACGTTCCATATAAAGAATTGTTAATGTATGAGTTTGATTCTTTTGATCGTCTGTTAATTTCCCAGGAGTTAATCCTAAATCATTCCATAAATTTGTCTTTCCTTCAGCAGTATTATGAATACCTCCTAAATCAATAACCACCTTATTTCCATCAAGAATTACCCATAAATCATCATCACCAGTAAAACTATAATCCAAAGGCCCAATATAATCGCCAAGTTTAAACGTAACATCATATCTCATTCCAAAGAAAAAGTTATGTCCGGTAGACTCGCTTTCATATGGATCCTTATATTTATCAAGTGGATAAAAATCTGAACCTGCTTTAGTTTCTCCACCATCAGAATCTTTTACACTTATTAATTTGTAGCTATCTCCTGATTTACTAAATTGTAATTTTTTGTCATTATATACTTTTCGTAAATATCTAGTACTTCCATCTTTTGCTGCCTTGTAAGAGGCATCCTCATTTACAAAGAATCCTGGTTCAGGATAATTAAACACAACATTTCCATTGCCATCCAATCCTTTAACTAATCCTTTACAAACTATATTTGGATTCCCTCCGTTTTCTGAAAGTCCAGTCCATACATTAGCATCAACTCCATTAACCACACAATGATATTGATACCGTGTATCACGCCAATTATTTCCAGTTGTCCCCGATGTTAATTTTCCATTTGTTCCAACAGCATCACCCAGACTATTAAATGATTGATATTGTTGTATCCATTGTCCGTATTGATTCCATTGATCCCAACTTTCATATTTAGTATATCCATCATTAGATGCAATCGTATAATCATAAAATGTTGTTGCACCATCAACTGTTGTTTTTTTAGCATCATAGTAAACTTTAACTGTGCTATCTTTTGTTAACTCAAGGTAACTATTATTTGTTACTTTCGTTCCATTTACTGTAACATAGTTAACGGTCCAATTAAGAGCTTTAGCGTAATCATTGATTTTAGCACCGTATGTTAATGTTTTTTCATCAGTAGAATATATTGCCTTGTTAGTATCTTTATTGTAATGTTCTATAGTAACTTTAATATCATTTCTACTCTTATTCTCTATTACATAACTAGAAGCAGTTGTTTGTGCTGTTGCACTCCCTGTAGTAGTACCACTTCTTTCATTAGCAGAGGCAATAATTGCACTACTAATAACTACTGCTATTGCTAGAACAAATAAACCAATTCTTCTCATACGTTTCAGCATAATTTTTACCTCCCATTTTAATATATATATTCATCATTTTATTAATTATTCCTATAAGACGGTAAAAAGCCGCCTATTCTTTTTTGAATTGGGCGGCTCGGCGATCATATACTTTTGTACTTAGACCCGTAACTTTGCGTCATTAACTTTCATTAATTTTGCTATTATCCTTCGCTAAAATCCTATCATAAAATCAACGCTTTTTCAATTTTTCAAAAGCCATTTTTTATAACAAATTTCACTAGTTTTTCACATATTTTTTTATTTAATTTTATTATTCTATATTCTTATTCAACTTTTGACAACCCTAAAAAACCAAACGACATATTCTAAACCTAAACTGTATATTTCTCTTTTTTATTTATTAAATATTTCTTATCTATTTGACACATTCATTATAGAAAATATAGAGCCAAAAATATATAAGGGGTGTCCGCCATAGCTACAAATCTTTATTTTTTTCAAACTTTTTTTCGTTTCTTTTTTTGTTATTGAGACCATGAGTATCATCTACTTATATTATATAGATTCATTTTTTATTTGTCAATTTGATATAAAAGAAAAGTGGGATGAATTTCATCCCACACATTTGATAATTTAAAAGATATCTATTATTTTAAATCACAAATTATTCTTTTATTTGTTTTTTCTTCAAGAAACCAAAGATACATAACAAAGAAACAAACAATAAAATTACATAAATAACAATATTTGTATTATCTCCTGTTTTTACAGTAGTTACATTTGTTTTATAAACAATTTTTTCTTTAACTTGTTTAGAATTGTATAAATTAAACGATTGATCATCTACAAGTTGCGCATCTCCAGAAATTTTTGTAACAATACCATAATCATTCAATTTAAATTCTGTATCATTTGCTTTTACATAACCTGTTGGAGCTTCAACTTCTCTTAAAATATAAACAGTATTTACATTTAATTCTCTTAAAGTGCTAAAGGTATCTGCTGTAGAAACCCAATCACAAATAACTTTTCCAGTTTCTTTTTCAAGAATTTGTAAATGAGCTCCTGTTAAATAATTACCTTGATTATCTACTTTCGTTACGTTTAATTTAGTTACTTCATCCGCTACTCCAATAGCTTCTAAGTTGACACTTGTATCTTCATTTTCTAATAGCGCTATTGATCGTTGTGCATATAAGTTTAAACTATCCTCTTGTTTTTCTTCTTCTAAATCTTCTTTTTGATTATCATAAATTAATTGATAAGAAATTTTACCATTTTTATGATGTATCCATTTAATTGTAAATGTTCTTGTCTTATATTCATCAACTGTATGTCCATTAGGTGCTGAAATTTCTTTAAAGTAATATTGATATCCAGGAATAGCTTTTGTAAATGTCATATATCCTTCACTATTAGACATTTGTTTTTCAACAAGAATATCTGTTCCTTTTTCATTTACCTTATATAATCCATAAACAGCCCCCTCTAATGGATCTTTCGATAAATCTTTAGAACGTTTTTGAACAGTCAAGGATAATGGATGATAAATGTTATTAAATGTAAGATCATCAACTTGTTTATCATCTAATAGATACTCTACTTCAGCTTGTAAATTATTACCTTTTCTCGAAACATCAACATTTACTTGATAAATAGATTGATCATATTCAACAAATGGATCATTATCATTTATATGTTCTTGAATATAATAAACATAATGTCCTTCTTGATTAAAATTCAATGTATTAAAGTAAATATTACCTTGATCATCATTTGTTTGTGTTTCAATAACTTCATTATTACTATCTAATAAATCAAATTGATACATACCTGCAGATAATGCTTTTCCACCAACTAAATTCTTTTTAGCAATCAATTGAACATCTACTGCCATTGGATTGATATAAGTATTTGTAATCGTAATACTACCATCTTCATTTTGAATATATTGTGTCTTATAATAATCTACTTTATCTTCTTTAACAGTATAAACGTTTAAATTTCCTTGTCTATCTTTTATTGGTAAATTATCAAACGAACCACTCCATTGATTATCATTTGATAATACAATAGATTGTCCTTCTACAACTTTACCATTTTTAACTAAATGCACTGTTACAGGTTGGATGGTGTCGCTATGTCCTTGATCATTCCATACCTTATTTACTTTTAATGATTTAACAGCTTGGTTTGTAAGTGATAAATCTTGTGAAGTCTCTACAACTACCGATTGATCTTTAACAACTTGATTATTTTCATCCGTTACTTTAACCGAATCAACATTCAAGCCACCTTTACCGTCTTTATTTACAACAGCTTCTACATGATATTGATGATTTGTATAAGCAACACCAGCAACTTCCTTACCAGCATTCATTTCTTCAATCGTATAATGATAAGTACCCGGTTGATCAATTTCTACATTATCAAAGCTATAAGCCCCTACTGTATCATTTTTAGCAGTATCAATCATATTACTTTGTTCATTATCATTTCCTTCGTATAAACCAAATCTAAACAAACCATCATCCATTATAACGGATTGTCCGGCACTGACAGTTTTAATACCACCCATCGATAATAAAGCTACTTTATATTCAAAAAGTCTATTAGTAAAGTCGAGTTTGTCTTGATCAATATATTCATTTTGACCATTTACAATATCAACTGAAATATCAAACTGATTACTATCATTTGCTTTTACATCAACTTTTACAATATATTGAGTTGTATCATAAGTGACCTCTAAATTATCACGTACTTCACTTACACGATAATAATATATTCCTGCTTTTTGATAATGAATTGTTTTAAAATGATAATTACCATCTTGATCATTTTCAACTGTTTCACTATATCCATCTTTTTTCAAAGTCGCTCCATCTTGATCTAATTCTTCAATTTTAAACTTGAAATCCCCTGCATCAAAAGCTACATCTTGTCCATCTTGATCAATAAAATTCTTATGTCCACTTAAATCAATCTTTCCAGTAGCTTTAAATTCATTTTCAAATTCAATACCTTTATTTTTATCTAATTGATGTCCATCTTGATCATATAACGTATTCGTTACTTTCAATTGATTATCTTCGAATACAGCTTTCGCTTCAACATAATAAACAGTTTCATCATATTGAATACCTGTTTTCTTTTTATCAGCTTTTTCATAAATCTTATAATAAGTTGTACCAGCTTTTCTAATATCTTGAATATCAAAAATAAATTGACCTTCTTTATTTGTTGTTTCTAACTTTCTACCATTTTCCTTTTCTTTACCTTGAATACCATCAACTTCAACTAATTCAAAAGTAAACTCATCATCTACTAATTTCTTTCCTTTTAAAGACTTCGTTCCAATAATTTGTGTTTCACCACTTGCATTATATTCATTCGTAAAAATTATTTCATCATGATCAATAATTTGATAAGAAACATCATAGTCACCATCTTGTTGATCACTTACAACTACTTTTACAATATAAGAATCATTATTTTTATTATAAGTAACACCATCTTTAGTTGATCCACTATTTTCTTCATCAATTTGATAGTAGAATGTATAAATATCTTTCTTAGAAAAATCTAAATCTTTATAAGAAATATTAAATTTGAATTGTCCGTTTTGATCATTTTTAACATTTTCTTTTTCAATCGAATCTAAGATTTCTCCTTTATACAAACTTCCCTTTTCATCATTTACTCTAGTAATCTTAAACTTAAATTCTCCTCCACTTAAATCTTGACTTACACCTTGATCAAGTAATACTTTCTTACCATCAATCCTTACCTTTCCTTGACCACGATAAGTATTTTTAAAATTCATTTCATCAACAGAAGTACTATCTTTAAGAATTTCTTTTGATACTTCTAAACCATCATCACTATTTTCAACACTTACATGAATGATATATTCTTGCTTGTCATAATCAATATAAGATAATTTATTATTAACTTCTTTTACAACATAATAATAATCACCTGTTTGATGATACTCATCAAAATTTATAAATGAAAAGTCTCCATTTTCATCATTTGTTGTTGTCATCAATTGCTTTTCAACAGTATATTTATTGTTATTTTTATCATAATCTATTTTAGAAATACTAAAAGTAAACATACCTTCTTCTAATTTTTTATTGATTAATTTTTTATGACCTACTACTTGAATACCTACCGCATTTTTAAAAGTTAAATTTTCTTTTTCCTCACTTGTAGGTTTTGTCATTTCATCTACATAAGAAATACTTCTAGAAACTTCTTTGATATTTCCTTGTCCATCATCTTCCATCTTGATCTTTATTTGATAGACAATCGAATCATACGTAACATTTGACTTATGATTATTTACTTCAGAAACCGTATAATAATATGTCCCTGCTTGATTAAAATGAATCACAAATTGACCTTGACCTAAAGAACTATTTGTTACTGTTTGGCTATTACCAATGGCCTTTTTAAAGTTTTCATCCGTTTGTTGCAATTTAAACTTAAACATATTTGCTTTTAAAGTACCACCTGTTAATTGTTTATGAATAATTAACGTTGTAGAACCTTCAGCTTGATACGTATTTTTAAATTGAATATCATTATTTTCAACTGTTCTTTCAACTGTGGCTGTACCATCTTTTTGATCAGTCACAACCACTTTTATTTTATAAACTTTTTGATCAAAACTTACACCTTGATAAGTTCCTTGTAAAACAGGATTCACTTCTTTAATAATATAATAATGTATTTGTTTTTCACCATAAGTTAAATCTTTATAAGAAATCTTTCCAAAGTTAAAATCACCTTGACTATCATTTGAAACTGTCTTGCTTTCACCAATTGCTGTTTGATAATCTGATTTTGTTTCTTGAAGCACAAAATTAAATTCATTTGCATTTAAATCTCTACCTTCTAATATTTTATGACCTTTAAAAGTAGTAGAAGTACTAGAAGAATACGTATTTTCAAATGTAATAGAATCCACACTTTGTCCATTAACAGTCATTGTCTTACTAGCAACTAATTGATCTTTTGCTTCATCATATTGGACATCAACAACAATGTTATAAATTCTTTGATCATAATCAATTCCTTTTTTCTTTGTATTCTTTTCTTTTAATTGATAATAATGTTTTCCTATATCTTTTTCATCATAAGAAAGATCAATTTGAATATTTCCCTTTTGATCATTTGTTATTTCTTTTTCATTTCCCTTTTTCGTTGAATATTCACTATCTTTGTATTCTTGTAATCCATAAGTAAACTCATCATTTTCAAGTTTCTTACCATTTAATACTTTTTTACCAGCAAGACTTAAAGAAGCATTTCCTTCAAACTTAAACTCATTACTAAACTCAATCTTTCCACCTTCAACCACAGAATCATCTGCAATTAAAGCATTATCTTGTTTTTCTACATGAATACTTACTTTAAAAGTATGGCTATCATATTGAACATGATTCTTACCATCATTTACTTCTTTAACTATGTAGTAATAATCACCTGGTTCTGTATAAGTTAAAATATCCTCGTCACTAAAAACAAATTGACCTTTTTCATTATTAGTAGTTACAACAGCTTCACCATCTGGCGTACCATAACTACTATCTGTATATTTTTGTAATTCAAATTTAAAATCATTGCCTTGTAATTCTTTTCCTATTAATTTCTTTGTTCCACTAATAGTTTGTTTAGCCTCTAATTTTTCTGATGCACCATTATTAGACATAGATAAAGAATTATTCACATTGACAACTTTTTCTTTTTGATGAATTTCATTATCATGATTATATTTTGCTGCAATTACTTTTCCACCAATAGTTCCATTATGATAAAACTCACCCGCAGGTAATAAGAAAATACCACCATTTTGATTAGCTAATGTCACTTTACCTGTATAAGGTTGCACATCACCATTATTTACTGTATAAAAATTCCAAATAACTCCTGTTTCTAAGTTATCAAAATCTGCATCTAATTTAATGCCATTTTTCGTATAATCACCTGTAATATCAATGGTACTTTGTCCATCTTGAACTTCAATATTGACAACTGCCCATTTTTTTGAAGTATCAAAATTTAAAGAACCTACACTCTTTAAATAATCGGCATTATAATGATAAACTTGCACATCATTTGAATTTTGAGCATGTACTAAATTCTTTGAAAGTCTTTTTAAATTATCAAATTCTTGATCCCATGCAATAGGTTGAAATCCATTTGTTCCTGCTTTAATAACCTTCACTTCACCATTATTATAATAAGTCACTCCAGCAGGTACATTTCGATAATTATTTTTACCTTGATTGATAGCTTCTTTATCAACTGCGTTCCAATCATCTTGATTTTCTAAAACAACAATACTGCCATTACGAGGTTTAAAAATACTATGATTTTTAACTTGTCCAAATTGACTCACATTTTGGAACCCAGATTCCAAATGAATCAAGCCATTATGATCAGCTTTTACTTTTATCTTATTTCCATTTTCATCATTATAAGATGTACCATCAGGAATAATTTCCTTTTCAACACCATCTTCATTTACAACTTCTTTCACTTGATAGTCACCATCTATAAAAGAATATCTTTTATTTGAACTACTATCTTTCATTCCATCAAAGACAAATGTTGCTTTTCCGTTGGAATTTGTTATTTGTGTCATTTCATCAATCAAAACAGATTGACTACTATCCATTCGATAAAGTCTCAAAGTTACATTTTTATTTGCTTGAGGTTGATTATTGATCATAAATGATTTACTGACTGTCAATTGATTTTTATAAACTTTTGTATTATTCCCTGAAAAGTTATAATCAGCGCCTAAATCAGCATATTTAGCAGCAACACTACATTCCAAATCATTATATGATTTAGCATCTAAAGAAAATAAACCATAGTTTTTAGCAGCTCCTAGACCAGATTGAATCGTCGCATCAGACATTACTTGATTACGTGTAATTTCTGAAACATTATTATCAAAAGCATAGGCCTTTATTTGAATATAAGCCACAATCATAGCAATAGCTAAAATAAATGCTGTAACTTTTTTATACATTTTTTTCATATGAAAGGTTTTCATTTTTCATTACACTTCCTTTCCATGCTTTTTTCTTTTTAAAATAATTACAATAACAATGAGAACTGCTAACAATCCAGCAACCAGATAATATACTTGCGATGAACTTGACTCTTGGCTTTGAGCATCTATATTTGCTTGTGGTACTGCTTCATCTTCAACATTTATACCATCAACCGATGAGGTACTTCCTTCATTACTATTATTTTCACTACCATCTCTATTTTCAACACCAACCGTTGAAAAAGCTCCTGTTTGATTATTTCTACGATAAATTGTTTGTCCACCAATAACAGAAGATTGCCCTTCTACTTCAATAACTTCTTCACGAATAATTTCAGTATCAACATTAATAGGATCATTAACATTTCTATAATAAATCGTATAAGTACGTCTAGGAGAATAAAAACTATGATTAATCGTTATTGATTGACCATTGACTAAAACATATTGTTGTTGATTAACTGTTAACTCTTTAACGATATCTATTGTTGTATCTTCATCTTTTTTATTAATTTCTATTTTTTGTGAAGCAATTGTTTCATCAGTTGCAATATTTTTATATTGCACTTCTACTGTATAACTCTTTAGTGCCACATATCCTTTTGGATTATAGTAAACATAACTTACATGTTCACTTTCACCATAACTATGCTTTAATACCTGTGACATACCTTGATCCACTGTATAAACATTCCCATCGGAATCTTTGTATTCTTTTTCTACTTGATATTCAACACTTTGACCAGGTTGAACTTCTAATTGTACTACTTCTCCAAGAATCTTATTTGTCGAAGCATCTACTTTATAGATAGACCATTTATAAGACGTATTTTCATCCATTTTCTTATAATAAACTGTATACTCCCTAACATCACTTGAAACTGCATGATGAATTATATTTTCTTGATTTTCAGCTAATCCATAATAAATATCATTGATTTTCATTGTTTTTGGAAGCATATATGTATAATCTTGATCATTTACATGAAATGATTTTTGCATCAATACATCATTTGTTCCTTCTTCAACGTATTTTAAAGCAACATCATAATCCGTTGTATTATTTGGATTATAATAAGTAATTGAATATGTGTTATCACTTGGATCATTATAATAAATAGATTTGATTTCACTTACTTATCCTGGAACTTTTAAATAAGTCACATCACCTATTGTATAACTATCAGGTATAGAATATACTTGAGGATTTTCAACTGTTGCTGAAGAATCTATATCAAATGTATCTTGTAAAAGAATCGTTCCTTCTTTTGTAATAAACTGCACTTTCCCTTTAATCGTTATGGGTTGATATGTTCTATAAACAAAAATATATTGATCTTTACCTGCTTCTACTTTTTGACTTTGTTCACTCACTAAATCAAAATCACCATATTTTTTATCAAAATAAGTCGTTCTTACTTTGATCTCACTACCTATTTCAGAAGTAAAATCTTTATTTTTATACTTCACTTGAGCAATTTTATTTCCATTAGCATCTTGTAAATCATAGATAATAGAATAAGTTTGTGTACTCTTTGCTTGAACTGGCATTATAAAAAATAGTGACACAAAAAACACTAATGAAAATATTGCTATTTTCTTTAGAAATTTCATAATATCTTCTCCCTTTTTATATTAAATTTCTTCCCTTTTTTTCACTAAAAATTATAGCACTTTACCCTTATCGTGTGTAGAAAAGGACATATTTTTTCAAAAAAAGAACTAAAAGTTCAACTTTTAGTTCTTAGAAAATTCCAATAATTCTAAACCTTTATTTTTATCTTGAGCCCATCTTACGCCCCAATCATTAGTGAACAATAATAATGGTTGCCCTTTTAAATCTTGAACTTTTCTTGTATCAGATGAAAGATTTAATGATTTTAAATCAGTTCCTTCTTTGACCCATCTTATATATTGATAAGGTAGAGGAGATTTATGAATTTCAACATTGTATTCATTCTTTAAACGATGTTCTAAAACTTCAAATTGTAAAACACCAACAACTCCTACAATAATTTCTTCCATACCGCCACCTAATTCAGTAAAGATTTGGATTGCTCCTTCTTTTGCAATTTGTTCAACCCCTTTAACAAATTGTTTTCTTTTCATCGTATCTTTATTACGAATCATTGCAAAATGTTCTGGTGCAAATGTTGGAATTCCTTCAAAAGCAAAATGTTTTTTACCTGTTGTAATGGTATCACCAATAGAGAAAATACCTGGATCAAAAACACCAATGACATCTCCTGCATAAGCTTCATTTACTTCACTACGTTCATCTGCCATTAATTGTTTTGACTGATTTAATTTGATTTTTTTCTTACCTTGATAATGATAAACTTCCATCCCTTTTTCAAATTTACCAGAACAAATTCTAAAGAATGCCATTCTATCACGATGTCTCGCATTCATGTTCGCTTGAATTTTGAAAACAAAAGCTGAGAAATTTTCTTGATAAGGATCAATCACTTCACCATCTGCCGTTCTAGGAGTTGGTGGGGTTGTCATATTTAAGAAATGTTTTAAAAATGGTTCAATCCCAAAGTTAGTAAGAGCCGATCCAAAACATACAGGTGATAACTTACCAGCACGTACAGCTTCTAAACTAAATTCATTTCCTGCCATATCTAATAATTCAATATCTTCTTGTAATTTATCATAAAGTTCATCTTCCACATACTCTTTTAATTTTGGATCATCTGCTTTTAAAATTTCTGTTTCAACTTCTTTTTTTCCACCATCTACAGGAATAAAACGAATGACTTCTTGATCATTTCTTTCATAAACCCCTGCAAAACGTTTTCCAGAACCAATTGGCCAGTTAACAGGACAAGTTTCAATTCCTAATTCTTGTTCAATTTCTTCCATTAATTCATAAGGATCTCTTGCTTCTCTATCCATCTTATTAATAAAAGTGAAAATTGGGATATGTCTCATTGTACATACTTTAAATAACTTACGTGTTTGATCTTCGACCCCTTTACTCGCATCAATAACCATGACTGCACAATCTGCTGCCATTAAAGTACGATATGTATCTTCTGAGAAGTCTTGATGCCCTGGAGTATCAAGAATATTAATACAATATCCTTGGTAATTAAACTGTAATACTGAAGAGGTAACTGAAATTCCTCTTTGTTTTTCAATTTCCATCCAGTCACTTGTCGCATGCTTACTATTTTTCTTTCCTTTAACAGTTCCTGCTTGTTGGATAGCTCCTCCATAGAGTAAGAACTTTTCTGTTAAAGTTGTTTTACCAGCATCCGGATGGGAAATAATCGCAAATGTTCTTCTTTTTTCTATTTGTTGTCTTAAATCTTCCATTGCATCCTCCCATAATCTATATTTATTTTTTAATCTTTTATTTCAACAGTACAATTATTACCACAAAATGAACAGAATTACTACTATTATTTAATAAAAAAGAAAGCCCACTCACCTCTTTTACCAAATGTTGCCGTAAAGCTCTCAGCTTTAGCTGTGGAAATATAAGGCAACTTTTTTTAAGATTTTATTAATAAATCATATCGTCAGATAACTTTTGATAGTATAATATATCCATAAAATACAAATCAAATAAT
>JABLTO010082917.1_pt1 | contig 22551 bp, 14 predicted proteins | sample 7160091 | NCBI WGS metagenome assembly JABLTO01 (sample SAMN14651225, study PRJNA627086) | human gut metagenome | isolation source: feces | host: Homo sapiens
AGGAAATATATCGGGGATTACTGCTATGGTGACATGATCATCCCGGGCGGCGTTCCGGCATTGGTTGAAAAAGATGTATTTGAAAGGGTGCAAAGACGGATGGAAGCAAACAAGAAATCCCCGGGAAGATCCAAGGCAAAGGAAGAATACCTGCTGTCCGGAAAGGTGTTTTGCGGCACTTGTGGCGGCCATATGGTCGGTGAATGCGGGAAAAGCAGAAATGGAACGTTCTATTACTACTACAAATGTATCAACGCCAAGCATGGGCATACCTGCAAACGGAAAGCACTCAAGCGGGATTGGTTGGAACGGGCGGTGGTTGTGGAGACCGTAACCAAAGTTCTCACCGATGAAGTCATTGACCGGGTGGCAGATGCCATCATTGCCATACAGGGGCAGGAGAATCCGATGATTCCCTCTATCAAAGAACAGCTCCGCGTGTGCGACAAAGGCCTTAAAAATCTGCTGAAAGCGATTGAAGCGGGCATTTTTACGCCCACCACCAAGGAGCGAATGGAAGAACTGGAACATCAGAAAGAGGAGCTGAATATCAGCCTGATCCGCGCCCAGATGGCGCAGCCAGTGTTCACCAAGGAAGAAATCATCAAATGGATCAGCCGCTTCAAATACGGCAACATCAACGACAAGGCATATCAGCGTGAAATGATCGATACATTTTTGAACTCTGTGTATGTGTATGATGATAAAATTGTGTTCACCTACAATTTCCGGGATCATGCGGAAACCGTGACCCTGGACGAAATTGAATATGTGTTTTGTTCGGATGTAAACGACTGTCCCCCACCAAATCGGAACGGGCTTTGCTCCGTTCCGATTTTTTTGAAATAAAAATTCAGACTATTTTTAATTATCTCTTTATAACTTCTTAAATGCCGTTAAGTCTTGATTTTACAAGGCTTTGCGGTGTTTTTGATTATGGGCGATATTCTTATAACTTCTCAAAAGTTTTTATGTTTTCACTTTCAAAAGTAGTAAATAAAGTAGTAAAACTTATATTTACATCTTATGCGGAAATGCGTTCTTCCTGTTTAGGTAAGTCCATTATTTGAGCTTTACCCATTATTCTGTCAAATTCATCTCTTGCAGATTCGTATGTGGCGTGCGTATAATAATTTAATGTCATTGTTATATTTGCGTGTCCCATAAGATATTGCAGAGATTTAGGATTCATACCCGCGTTTGCCATTTTGGTACAGAATGTATGGCGCATAGTGTGTGGTGACAAGTTTTTCGGAAGCTCAATATCATAAAACTTTTTGTATTTATCTCTCGCGCCCTTAAATACAGAGCCGTAACAGCCTGATATATGAGGTTTCCCATCTGCCTTGCAAAATATGAAATCAGTATAAACCTTGCCGTCAAAAACTAATTTATACTTTGAGATTTTGCAGGTGCTCAACTTGTTTTGAAAAGCTCTGTAAACAACTTCCGACATAGGAATTTGCCTGTTTCCGTTTTTCGTCTTTGTATCGGCAATGTAATAACCCATTCCGCTTTTATGCAAAACCTGATGATTGACATCTATTATTCTGTTCACCATATCAACATCAGCAAGAGTTAAGCCACACAATTCAGATATACGAAGTCCCGTTCCCAAAAGAATTATAATATCGTTATAATATTCTTTATACCTACTGTTATTCTCTATAAAGCTGACAAAGGCTTTTTCCTGTTCGGGCGAAAGAGCTTCTTTGATTACAGTATCGTCCTCAATAACATCATTTATATCAAACTCAAACGGATTTTTACGAATGAAATCATTTTGTACTGCCGTATGAAAAGCTGCTGATAAGGAACGCTTATAGTTCTTTATTGTTTTGAAAGCATATCCGTTTTCTTTCATTCTCAAAACCCATTCTTTTGCGTCTGCCATTTTGATATTTTCAATGGCGGTACTGCCGAGCCTATCTTCCGAAATGTTTTTCATCAGATAGTTTCTGCTTGTAACGGTATTAGGTTTTACATTTCCGTTATGCCTTATCTGCATTGCGTAAAGCTCGCATACCGTCATTTTCTTTCCGGCTGTGTCGATTCCGTCGTCAAGGTCTCTTTGGATTTCTTTTTCCTTTTCCCTGAGCGACAAATCCTCACGCTTGCCGGAAGGCGTTTTGTCGGTAGGCACAAGCCTCCACGCATACACAAATTTAACCTGTCCCAAGTTGTCGTTATATTTATAAACATATCGTCCGTCTTTTCTCTGGCTCTCACCCGTTTGCAAAATACGATTTTTATTATCGCGTCTTTTTTCTGACATTTTGCAACGCTCCTTTCCGCAACGGAAAGAGCCTTTGATATAACTTATAAATATTTTACCGCGCTTTGAGTAAAAAATCAAGGCTCTTTATTAAATTATGTCAATATCGTCAATTATCTTTTCAAATTTTTTGCGCTTTATCTGAATACGGTTGCCGTTCATAATAACCCAGCCCGAATTTAGATTTTCTTCCGCAAGTTTCCGTAATTTGTTTTCGCCTATACGAAAATACTTTGAGGCTTCCTCAATAGTCAAAGTGTACTTTTCCCAAACGGGAACATCTATATTAAGTTCCATAAACTGTTCCTCCTTGCTAAACAGTAAATGATTGTATATGCCAAAGTAAAGATAAATAACAAAACCGAACAGCCGTTAGCAGCGGCTTCACGGGAATTTCACCCCAGCCCATTCTTATGGCCTGCCGTCCAATGCCGTGACGCGTTCAAGACGGGAGTATCATTATCTGAAATATGCGTCATTGCCTGCAAGTTGCTTGTCCGCAGCTACGGTACAAATATTTTATCGCTCTTGTTTTCGGACTGTTTTCGTTTCGTTCAGAAAGAAGGATAAAGAAAGCGACTAAAAGCCCTATCAGCAGTCGTGGCGTATTTGCCGTAAAGCTCGGCATATTTCTTTTGTATTCGTTTTTGTTTATGACGCCGTTATTTCAGAGCGTATTTGTCAAAGAACATAATTAAAGACTTTATCAGTCTTTCATAATCGCACTTTATATAAAATGCGATTATGAAAGAATAATAACAAGACAAAAGGGAGTGCGGAAAGGGAACGCACTCCCTCCGTCACTCAATTACCCGCGTATTTCAAAATCGGAAACAATACTTTTCATAAGTTTTGATTCCAACCGCAAACGCATATCCTCGTCAACATAAAGATATTCATTACCGTATTCGTCCTTTAATGTACGAGTGGCAAGTTTCTTTATGTAGCCGCTGAAATAACCGAGTATGAACGCCAAATCCTCTGCATTGCCACTGATGGCTCCGTCAATGGTATGTCTCGGAATTTCTGTCAGTTGCTTTGTCATTCAAAACCCTCCTCGTCTAAAAGTTTTCTAAGCTGCAAAAGTGAGCTGAGCCGTCTTTTTGAAATTGTCTGCTGAATTGCGCCAAGCTCTCTGCCGATTTCCTTATCGGTCATTCCGGCAAAAAAGGAAAGCAGGATAACGTCGCGCTTTGCCTGCGGCAGCTTTGATATAACATCTGCCAGCGCAGCGTCATTTACAACGATTTCCTTGTCAAGTACATTGAATATATGCTCGCCTGCAAAATATTCGTCGCATACCGACAGCCTGATAATTTCATCATTCGTCAGCTCGTTAAGGGATTTTTCTCGTTTCCTTTGCCTTGCAAGTTCCGCCTCGATATTAACAGCTTCATTCTTTAATACACGGACGCAGAATTTGCAAAATTGCTTTGATATACGTATATCGTCCTGAGTCATTTTTCTCACCTCCTTTCACGCAGAAAGTCGGTGTTTTTTCCCTTTCACCTTATGAACAATAAAAAGTCCGAAAATACAACCGTTTTCCAAAAAAATTTTTAATTTCTTTTTCAGCGCCGCACAAAAAGAAAAAACCAAGCAAACCCGGATAAAAGACTTGTTTGGTTTTATATATTTACTTAATTTTATATACGGCGGTAATCTGAAGAAAACAGCGCATATTATTCCAAACGTCTAAAATTTTGCGGTCGTAAAAAAGAAAACTTTTTAGATACAGACCGGGTACATCATAGTGGCAAAAATATTGTATCATTGTTTAAGCGTCAGGAACAGAACACATAGAGCGGATTTATGCACTGTCACTACATATAATTTGAAAAAAGAAAAGAGGTACAGCATTTAAGTGATCGTTTACGACCGCTTATGCTATACCTCTTTATAGTTGTACTATATTTATTTATTGTCCGCCGTTTTTCTTGTTATAGTAATTTTTTGCTCGCTTTCGTTCCAATCGACATTTGCGCCGAGTTGTTCCGAAATAAAGCGGATCGGCGTATAGGTGCGGTCATTTTCAATAAATGCAGGGCTGTCAAGTTTAATGCTTTCACCATTCACTGATGAATAGGCTGCGCCTATGGTAATGAGAATTGTTATATCCTCGTCCTTTTCGTTTTTGCCTTTAATTGTTACAAGCTGTTTTTCCTCGTTCCATTCGACAGACGCCCCTAAATTCTCAGCTATGAAACGCGATGGGAGCATAGTGCGCTCATTCCGTATAACCGGGGCTACGTCATTTGTCCTCGTCTCACCGAAAATCAAAGCGTCTTTTTTTCCGATTGTCAGTACAATTTCATTTTTTGTATTGTCAACGGGAATTTCAACCCACTTTGCATAAAGTGTAATTGACGAAACGATTTTTGTGTTTATGTCAAACTCCTTTATAAGTGATTTATCGCTATACCAGCCGCCAAAGCTAAAGCCTTCCTTAACAGGCTCCGCAACCGTGCCTATTGTCCCGTTGCGTCTGACTGTTTTTGTGGCTATGGCGCTGCCACCGTTTGTATCGAATTTAACCGAATATGTTCTCGAAGTGTGTCCGCCGCCGGTTGACGGTTTGCCTTGCCTGTTAAATGTAACTGTATTTGTTGTGCTATACCAAGCCGCTTTTACACCGTCTGCGTCAAGCTGTATTTTTTCATTTTCGGTTATGGGCTGACCGTCCTCGCCTGTCATTTCAAAGATAATCAATTCGTTATAAAACTCAACACCTGCTTTGCCGTCTGTATATATTTCTTTGCTGTTGCCCGACAAGGTGAGTTTTATCGTCTTGCTGTCAATGAGCTCAATTTTTTCGATTGTAATATCGTCTGTCCCTGTAAGTTTCCATTTTTCTGTATTTAATAAATCCTCATTGCTTCCGTCAAAAAATCCGTCAGATAATTTTACCGTTACCGTTTGACCGTTTTCCTTGCCCTTTGTAATAGTGTTATCTGTCGTGAGCTGAATTTCAAACGGTGAATAATCTTTTTCCTCACACCACGACGCATAGTAGACAGCAGAATTTAACGCCGTTTGAGGCTGCGGCGATACAAAATAATAACCGCCGCCGTTGCTGCTCCCGGCTTTCCAGCCCGTGAACACATATCCGTCTTTTTTCGGCACTTTCGGAAAAACTACCGTGTCTGTTGCTTTTAAGTCCTTTAATACCGCATATGGCTCTTGTTCAATTAAATCGCCTTTCTCGTCGTATGACGGCAAATCGGAATAGAAAGTAACATCATATACAGCCTCGTCGAAATACAAAGCATATCTGCCGAGCTTTCCAACGATAAAAGAGCTGTCGTCAGTATTTAACTCAATTTTTTCAGGGGCAGATTCCGTACCGATATAGTATAGTCTAAAATTTCTTCCAAGTGCCGAGCTGCGACCGCCGCCAACTTGCGGTGTAATAATTCTGACTTGTAATTCTTTTATATCGGGGTATAGTGCGTTCTCGTCATTTGTCTTAAAATCGTATGTCAGCATATAATCGTAATCGCTGCAAACGCTGAATAAATCCTCTGCCGGAGCGTCAAGCTGCGGATCGGAATTAAGCTGTATTTCTGCGTTATCACTGTCGATACAATTTGTGATAACATTGATTCCGCTATGTTTTTTCTCGCCGTCTTTTGTATATGTGTTTACAAGCGAACGATTAGCGGCAGACACCGTAAGGCAGCTTGCCAATATAGCAATTACACAGGTTAATGTGAATAGTATTTTTTTCAATTTCAAAACCTCCTAAATCATTTTACTTTTTCGTTCTTTACCAATATACATAAAAATCGTCAAGAATATAAATGTATATAACCTTTTCAGCAGATAAATGATTCCCGCCGAGTGATTTTATAGGTGTGCCTAAATGCAATTCATATTTTGCGTCGTCGGCATATCCCGCTGTCTGCGGAGAATACACCGTAATTTTATTTCCGCTTGCCGAACAGTTTGGTATAACTGTTTGATTATCCGGCGTTTTTAGCGTAATATTTCCCGATACGGAATCCGCTTGCAAATTGCTGTTAAAGGTCAATGTTATATCTTGTGTTTCGCTGTGTCCGACAAACGGGGTGATTTGAAAATCAACCGTTTTTTTGACGCTGCTGTTATTTGCAACAAGATTACTTGTGTCTGAGCATACAACTTGTTTCCCCGTAATCGGCTCAACGATTGTAACATTGCCCAAAGTAACAGCAGAGCCGTTACTAACGTCGTCTGTTACTTCAACATACAGCTTTTTCGTTGAATTAGCTGCAAAGCCTGTTGAAGCGTAGGCCTTTTTGATAACAGGTGTTAAGTCAAACGGAACGGTTATTGTTTCCTCTGATGTTCCGCCGGAAAAATTCCTGTCAAGCAGGGATTTATTGCTGTACCTCACAAGAAAACTTTTCGCCATAGTATTAAACGCTATGTTGTAGTAGTTTACTACACTGATTGAGCTTTTTTCTGTCGTGCTGTCCGCGTCCGAAACACCTATTTTTACGGCTACCTGATTTCTTTTATTTGTTTTCAATGTTACATTTGCGATAAGCAGGGGCGTATAGTCTTTCTGGGGCTCTATGAAATAATAATCACTGAATGCAGGGCTTCTGCTTGAAGAAGCTCCCGATACAGCGCTTGTGCTGCCTAATGCGTCATACGGCACCCATACATAGCCGTTTGTATAGTGGTATGCACTTGTGCCCCAAGAATTAGCTATCTTAAAGGCTCCGATTTCGCCACTGTCTTGTTTGCCGTTTCCGTTTACGTCAACCCAAAAATCATCATTGTAACCTACAACAGTCATTGCGTGTCCGCCGAGGTCAGTATTTGAGGCATAACGACAACCCCATACGCTGCCCGTCGTGTTTCTTGTGTAATTAAATGAATCGACAAAGGTCGGAATTGTTACAACATATCCGTTTGACAGTATTCTTTTAAGATTTACAACACCCTGCGTTTCGGAATTTACCGTTGCTGATGTGTCAATATATCCGTATGTTATTTTTTGCGGCTTGTTGTATATCGCCTTGTTCCATACATCTGTTGAGGTACACCAAGCACGAATGTTTGAACTTGTCATATCAACCGAAAAATCGCTTGCCGCCGGGCAGCCGTAGCTCATAATGGCCGCACACGCCTCGTCATAATATGTGGGTGCGTCAAGTCCTCCGTTTATCAATGTGTAGATAAAACGGGGCGACATAACATTTTGATTTACAGCAGAGCCCGAAGCCGTTTTTGCGTTAAGTCCACGCACAACGCAATTATTATTTGTGAGCTGATAATAAGCCATAGACCACGCAACACAGGAATTTAAGCTCCCTTGATTTCCGATTTTCGGGAAAGTGAGTGAACTGCTGACGTCCACTGCACTTGTCAGCGGAAAGTCGCTCGGTGCTGTTGCTCCGCCCGTACTTTGTCCCGGATATGCGTATGTCATTTCGTCGCCCAAATCCGCCGCTTGAATATCGTCCGTATCTGCCGCAAGTGCCTGTATCTGATTTTCGGAATTTGTTTCTGTCCTTGATAATGCTATGCTGTTTGGTTTAATATCTGTAATTAAAGGAATTTTAGCCTTAAATTCAGACCATTGCTCACTTGTCATACTTTCCAAACCGCGCCCAAAGTTTTCCTCCGGGATTTCTTCTGTATTTTCTTCCGCAAATATTGTTATGCCCGATTGACATAGCAAAGCGGCAGATAAAATTATTGCTAAAAACTTTTTCACAAGCAATCCCTCCTTAATTTACCGAAATTATATCAAACGGCTGTTCAACATATAAAGTATAATTTTCAGCGGCGTTATCGGTTTTAGACGAAACCAATATATAATATGTCTGTCCCGCCTGCATAGTATTTGTTATTCTGAAACTGACATCACTATCCGCCGTTTGTGCAGATGAAATGTATTCATAACCGCTGCCGTACAAAGAGGCTTTTACGCCTGTTGTTCCCACTGCCGTAATGATATATGTTCCGTCCTCTGACGGAGTGAAAGAATATACATTACAAACTTCATCAGCTCCGATACTTTTTGTCTGTCCCGCATTTTTCAGTATATTTGTTGCCGTTACTTTATTTGCCGGTGATATTGTGTAATTATCGTTTGCATTTCCGTTAAAGCGGATATAATAGTCGTTATCTTTCGTGAGAGAATAGAAAAGGTATTTATCATTTGCGGAGGTTGCTTTTAATAAATTCTGCTCCGAATTGTATAATGCTGCTGTACTTGCGTCTGCATTTAACCTCATAGCATAAAGTCCCGTTTCTGTCGGGTGTATCTTGATTATATCCACATCATCACTTGTATTGATAATACCGCAAAGAGGCTTGTCAAGTTTTATCGTTTCGGCATTTGCAAAATCGTCCGCATAGTAGTCCTGTGCGGTGATCTGCATTGCAATAGGCGTATGCAGAGGTTTTAACGAAGCCTTTTCCCACAAAAACACCTTTGCCGTATAAGCTGTATCAGCCGTTAAATTCTCTGTTACCGTTCCTGTTGTTGTCGCATTTGCAGCCGCTGCTATATCCGCGCCTTGTTTAATATTTATCAGCTTGCCGCTTAAATCGTATTGCGCGATATACGGTACAACATTCTTTAATGTATTTTCGTTATTTGTTACTGAAACTTGAACGGTAAGCTCCTGTCCGGGCATAAGTACATTTTCGTAGTATTTCCCGTTATATACAAGGCTCATATTTGAGGTTACAGCCCCAACGGAATATGAAGTCAAATTCGAGTTTTTTTCAGCCGTGTTTGTTTTCGCAGCATTTGCACCGTCTGTATATGAAAGTGCGTCCGTTACGGGTGTAATACAATAATATTCGTTTGCATTATCCCAATTAAATATTACGGCACATTGAATTTCCGAAAAATCCATATTCGACCAAGCGCCGTTATCATAGCCGCCCAAAGCGCCGGAATAAATCAGACTTTTATTGCCGCCGCTGTATTTTACAACATTGACATTCAAATCCGAATTATCCTTTTCAGAGATGAAGCTGCTTTCGGTTACAGTAACATTTTGTTTATTATCAACATTGACTTTGAATTGTGCAGTATGTGTTTCTTCCGCAAAAGCCGCAGCCGACAACATATATACCGCAAGAATCGCCGTAGTAATTCGTTTAAGTTTTTTCATTGTCTCGCTCCTAACATAATAAAAATAAAATAAAAAAAAGCAAAGAGTAAGGATTCAGACGCTATGCGCTTAATATCTCACTTTTTGCAAATTAAAATATATTCACATATAAATCAACTCCAATGCTGCTAAAAATATCTCATTCGATTACTCCCTTGTTTTTATATATTAAATTATATCACAAATTCCCTGTTTTTTCAATAATGCGTATGTAAAATCATCAGTATGCACAAGAAAAAATTTCTTGCTTGTTAATTACGGCAAAGCCGCTGTATCTCTCGTATGCAAAGGCTAATAACTTCCGTTCCATACGACATATAAACAGCTTAAAAACGCCGTTAAAGGCTTAATTTTTCGGGGGGGGGTACAGATAGTCTTATTAAAAATACGGCTTAAAAAACTGCGTTTTTTAGGCTCATCGAGCTTCTTATACATAGCGCATTTCTTTCCGTTGTGGCAGTAAAAATAAGGACACACCGGCGAATGGCGGTCAAGCTCATAGGTGTATTTTCCTGTTTTGCAATGAGGGCATAATTTTTTTCTACACATCACGCTGTCCCTCCTTGTCGTTTTTCTTTCTGTATCTTTCGTCGTCTTTTAAGCGTATTCCGGCAAGCAGGCAAAGCGTAAAAAACGCAACCAAACTGCCAAACATTGCTCCGCCTAAAAATATCAATATTTCTCTCATAACGCTGTGCTCCTTTGTTGTAGAATTTTATCAAATATCGGGAGCATTAAAGCTCCCGATACCGATATAATGTTTTTATTTACAGTCCTCCCACTTGATTTCAACACCCTTGTCGTCAAGATAATAATTATGTGTAATTGTCGCCTCAAGGACAGCGGTGTAATGCCACTTGTCTTTTTCAAGGTCGTTAAACGGATTGAAGTCAAGCGACTTTACATACGGCTCTGACGGATTTCTGCCGAGAATTTTATTTATAACCGTCATAACCTCCGCACGGGTAATCTGATTTTCAGGTCGGTATGTTCCGTCCTCATAGCCTTGCATAAGTCCCGAAGCGTTAAGGCTTAAAATATCCTCATACGCCCAATGCGATTTATCGAGGTCGGGGAACGGATTTTCTTTATCCGTTTTTTCGAGCTTTGCAAAACGCTTGATAAGCGCCGCAAACTCGGCTCTTGTCAGATTGTTTCCCGGCTTAAATTCGCCGTCCGGATAACCGTAGACAATATCTTTATCCGACATATATTCAATATCGTGTGCAGACCAACGCTCCATACTCACGTCGGGGAACGCTTTGCCTGTTGCAACAAACGGCTTTTCGTAATCGTGATTTACAATACGGTAGAGAATAGAGGTTATTTCCTCTCTTGTAATTTCGCCGTCGGGCTTAACGCTGCCGTCGGGGTAGCCGTTTATATATCCGATATGCGTGGGGTGCTCCGTTCCGAAAATATCTTTTGTATATTTTCTTGTATTGTCTATTGTGGTGCGTCCGCCGCCGCCACCGCCACCTGTATGAATAACGCTCGGAACGGTGTATTTATATACGCCTGTTTTTCCGTAAACCTTGTCCGTGCAAAGCTCCGGCTTGTCGTCTTTGCAATATACGCACTTTCCGCACACGCTTAAATATACAGCCTTTACGGTTACGGCTTCATTTAATGCCAGCGATTCGCCGTTATACAGCTTTCTGTTCTCATTGCTTTCACTGCTCGGCTCGCTGCCGTCCAAAGTGTAATAAAGCAGAATGTTTTTGTCGCCCTCGTAGTCATTTTTAATTGTGTATGCCGTCCCTTTCGGAAATTCCACCTTATCGCTACCGAGCGAGGTTTCGGGGACTTTCAAATGCACAAACTCTATCGGGAATGTTTCTTTGCTGCCTAAAATTTCGTTCCCGTCCTTATCGGTCAGCCAAGCAGTAATTTTTATTCCCGTCATTGAGGTATTAACCGTTATCGGTGTGTTGTCGTACACAAGGTTTTGCGTGGTAACGCTATTACCGTCCTCCTGCGTATATGTGTAGAAATAATGTATAACAGCATTGTTTTTCTGCGTCAAGAGCTTAATACCCTTTGCATACTCACCCGTATCGAGAACATCAGCGCTTATGCGCGGAACATCATAAGGGTTTGCGATATATACGCTGCCTGTCGCAACGCTTTCCGGCTCAATAATGTAGTAATGAATTGTATTTCTGCTTGTTCTACCCGTTTTGGTATTGATAACATACGCCTTAAATGACATAGTGTGGTCGATTTCGCGCTCTGCCGAATAGGGGTAGTCTTGTTTGTCGCCGTTTTCACGGTACATAATTTTATAATCGTTTGCAATCTTATCCGACGGTGCGCGGTCGTCATATTTAATTTCGGTCGTCTTGTTATCGCTCTTTAAGTACCGTCCCGACGGAAGTGTGATAATCGGTGCAAGCGGTACAAAGTTATATACATAGCTTACCGCTGCGCTGTAATTACCGTCTTTTTCACTTCTTATCTGTAATACGGTATCATTTTTGATTTTTATTGTATCGGTATAGTTAATCCAATTTGCGCCGTTGTCGGTCGTGTATTGAATTGTGTCGCCGTTATTTAAGGAATACAGCTTTACGAGAAGTAAATTGTTGTTCTCGTCTGCTTTTATTTCCTCATATTCGCCCGTTTCCTTATCGGCGTAGGGTGGTGCAAGTGTTCCTGTGTCTGCGCTTAATTTATAGGTGTATCTGTTCTGTTCGCTTTCGATACCGTCAAGCTCTGCACTGATATTAAGCTCTGCCGGTGCGGTTATTGTGCCTGTGTTCTGCGTTCCCAAAGGCTCTGTGCAAGCCTCGTCTTTATAGGCGTTTCCTGTTGCGGTATCAATATAAAAGCTGCCGTCCTCGCAAACAAATTCATTTTTAACGCCGCTTACATCATATTTCACCGTACAGCCCTTAACTGCACTCACGGGAACAACAGGGAGCGTATCGCCGCTGATTACGGCAGAGGGAGCAGCTTTCGGAGCTTCGGGCGTTACAATATATTCAAATATACCGACGTCGCTTTTTACTCCGAACGCATTAACCGCTATCGCCTTTATAATCGTGTGTCCCTTAACCGTTATCGGATTTCCGTCATATTGAATTGTGCCGGCTGTGTTCGGTATGGGATCGGCGGTGAATGTTCCGTCATAGCTTATTGTATAATAGATTTCCGTTCCTGTCGGTACGGGCATAAACTTTGTGGAAAAACCTATATCGTCTCCGATTTTTCTTATGTAGTTACCCGGTGTTAAAGTCATAAGCGGCCGTGACGGTTTTTTGTTTACAATATCATAAGAATGTGTAACAACACTTGAATAAGTTACGCCGTCCTTTAATACTACCGCTTTTATAACGATGTACTTTGTTATTGTAATTTCCGCCGAATCCGAAACGTCATCGGCTTCAAACCTTGTTGTACTTGTTATCGGATCGCTGCCGTCAAGCGTGTAGAAAAGTTTGAAACGGTTTGTAGTTTCCGGCTTGCTTTCCACACAGAAAACCGTAATTTCGTCCGCATTGGTAAACTGCGTGCTTTCGGGGGCAAACACAGGGGGAAGCGGCTTTATTTTGTATGTAAATGTATATATATCGCCCCTCTTTTCGCCCTTGTCAACCGCTCTTGCAAGAATATCCGTGTCCTTGTCTATAACAAGAGTGTTTTCATAATTCCGCCAAGTGTTTCCGCCGTCCGTGCTGTACTCAATCTTGTTTTCGGGATTGTTCGCCGTCAATGTAACATTGACGCTGCCCTCATATACACCGGAGGGATAGAACGCGTCCACACCGAAATCGTCTTTTGCAGTAAACAAATAATAGAACGAGGAAACATCACTGTATATACCGTCATAATAGGCAACGGCTCTTACAGTTGTGTCCTTTGCAAGTGTGATTACGCCTGAATATTCGATACCGTTTGTTTTGGGATCGCTGCCGTCCAGCGTATAATAAATCTTTGCGCCGGTGGTTTTGGTTGAAAGGGTTATGTCCTGCTTTTTGTCATAGCTGCCGGAATCGGGATTAGCCGTTACCTTTGCCGGCTTTATGCCGAGTCGATACTCCGAAACGTCTGACAACACGCCCATTCTGTCGGTAATAAGACGCACGGTGCAATTTTTGTTTATTTCAATGCTTTGTGTGAGCTTATCGAGCTTTACCCATTCGTTTTCGGGGTTTGTTCCGAGTGTGATATTATCCGCTGAAATATCGGAAAAGGTATAGTAAATCTCGTTCCCGTCCTCAATTTTTCCGTAGCTCGCCTTGTCCGCAGCGTAAACGGTAAATATATCATCGCTTGTATAAATATTCGGTATCGGCGTTTTGCCGTCGTCAAACAGTCGGGGCGCTTTCGGAAGTATGTTATACTCATAGCTCACCTTGTTACTTTGCTTACCGTCCGTTATGCGTTCCGCATAACAGGTTATAGTCGAGGTTGTTTCAATTTCTATCGGGGTTGTATATTTTTCAAAGTGCGTTCCGTCAAGAGAATAATATATATCGCAGCCGCTTTCCGCCGTAAGCGTAACAAGCTGCTTTTCGTCATAGCTGCCGGCGTTCGGGTTTGCAACAGGCGCAGCAGGTCTTGACTTGTCCTTAATCACGACAGTATGACTGCCGCCGTTTACAGCCGTGTAAAGAAAGGTTTGCTCCTCCAGCTTTTCCGATTTATTTTTTGCAAAGAGTTCAAGTCCTTTGCCCTGTTCGCCCGATGTGTCAATAAATATTTGTGTACTGCCTGTTTTAAGTGGTGTGAGCGGCAGCTTGCAGAGATTATACCAAAGCTGTCCGTCCTTTTTCTGCGGAACAAAGCCGCCGTTATAAAATACGGTAACATACGCCGTTTTATATCCGTTTTCCGTGCCGCTGCCTTGCGCATAGGGGTAATATCCGACTTCTGTCGGAACTTCAACGGGTTTACCTTGTTCGTCGTCTTTTCCTGTTTGTGAAGTATCGGTAGTTTTATCAGGAACAGTATAGTCAATCGGCTTTTTCGTATCGGAGGCATAATCAAAATACGCCGGATCGAAATATATTGTTACGGTATAGCCGTTCAAATCATATTGAGGCTCTTTATGCTCGCCGTTCTCATATAAGCCCTTGTTGGGATTGTCTATCGCTAAATATACATCTGTATTTTCCCCCATATATACGGTGCTGACGTCGGGAGTGTCCGTCGGGTTTTCGCCCTGTGCGTGCAGATATACCGTCCTTTCGGTTTTTCCGCCGTTATCGGCAAAAACAAAGCTGCACGGCAGACACGAGCCGAGCATAATAAGGCATAATATTAGTGATAGTATTCTTTTTTTAGGCATAACCCGATTTCTCCTTTTATGTGAATGTTATATATCAGAGATTGTATAATACCTCTTTCAAAAGGCATAAAGCGCACTTTATGCCTTTTGAAAGAGGGGCGGAGCGAATCCGCCGCCTCCATTGTAATTCATAAACCGATTATGAATTATTTACCCCAAGAAACGAGTACATAAGCAACGTCCTTTGAGTCAATTTTTCCGTCACGGTTGAGGTCATATTTTGCATATTCCGATTCTGCGTCAACATTGTTGATTGTGCCGAAATATGATACAACAGCCGAGAGGTCGTAAATATTGATTGTACCGTCCTTAACAATGTCGCCTGCAAGGAAAGTAACGTCTTTCTTGTATGCTTCATTGCCGAGTTCAACTTCGATTGCATTGTCTGCTACGTTGTTCCAGAAGTTCAAAGTTTTATCACTTGTAAGATTTACTGTGTAGCGAGCCGTTCTGTAACCTGCGCCGGAAACTGTTACGGTATAAGCTGTGTTGATAGGCAAATCCTTTTCAACAGTATATACCTTAGCTGCCTGTGCAACAGCGTCAGAGCCGAGAGCGATTGTTTCACTGTAATCACCGCCGGCAATATCAACTTTCATAGCCTGATAAGCCTTTTTCTGGTCTGCTACCTTGTTATTCATATAAATCTTTACGGAAAGCTTTCTTGTGGGTATTTTGATTTCCTGCTGCTGACCGTTTTCATCTGTTGTACTGTCAGCTATATCAAGTTTACCGTCTGCCGAGTCGTCTGTTACATAAGAGTCAACAAGGCTTGCTGCAAGTGTTGTTGCGTTTACAACGTTTGTGATAACGCTGTCGTCAACTTTAAGTGTGTACTTTCCGTAACCTGTTACGGTTGCCTGACCGATTGTGATTTCTTTTGCTGTTTCGCGAACAGTGCCGTTCTTGTAGCTGAACATATAACGGTGAGAATTTCCGTCGTTTGTGAGAACAACATTTTCAGCAGCCGTTATTGCATATTCGTTTGCCTTATCTGTTACAAAAGAGAATGTAAGGTCTGTTGAGTTCAGCTTGTTAATATCGCTGTCCGATACAACCTTGATGTCATAAACGTGTGAATCTTCTGTTGAAGCCGCATCGTTTTTAACAAGAGCGATTTTAATAACAGGCTTTGCGTCTGACGGGTTGGAAGCACCATTTGCAAGAGCTTCTTTAACTGCTGTTAAATCAACACTGTTTTCGTTGACTGTAATTGTTGTTTTTTCGTCAGCAGCAGCTACATCTGTGTGCATTTTCTTAACATCATAAAGCTGACTTCCGGTTGTTTTGCTCTCAACAAATCCAACAGCGGTAGAGTCTTTGATAGTTATGTCATACGGGCATTCCTTAGTTTTGATTACAACAGCGGAAGCGTCACAATTATCAACTTTGTTTTCTACATAAAATTCGCAGTTGTCGATTGTAAGTTTCTTTTGCTTTTCTGCAAGGTACTGGTCTTTTGTTGTAGATTCACCGCCGCCGTAAACATTGATACTCTTTCCGCGGCAAGTAAATTTACAGTTCTTAAATTCGGATTCCGACGCACCCCAAGTCCAGATGTTATATGCGTACTCATCGTCGGCAGCCTGAACGAAGTGGCAACCTTCAAACTTTTCCTGTGCTCCGTACAATGTAAGCTGACCGTTTATTGTGCAATTCTTGTATGCTATATTTCCTGTATGTGCAATACCCTGAAAATCTACGTGGTCTTTCCAAGTGATTGTCAAGTCCTCAAATGTGAGGTCGGAGTTGTGTGCATAGTACATATTGTATTCACCGGTACCGTCTACAAATGTCATTTCGCTATTTTCGTCAGCGCCCTTAAATGTCAGTGTTTTTGCACCGATTGAGCTTTGACTTGACGGAAGATCGCCGTCTTTTACTGCAACTTTGCCAAGAATTGTAATTGTGTCGCCGTCCTGAGCTGCTTCAACCGCTTCGTCAATAGTAGCATAATACTTATTTCCAACCATAGCCACAATAGTTTCGGCTGTTGTTCCCTTATCTGCCGCTTCTTTTTCAGCATAGGTCTTATCCGTATAAAGTTTGCCGTCTACCACTGCGGTATAAGCCGGTGCTTTTCCGTCAACCGTAATTTCAGCACCCTTATCATTTCTTGCAACACCACCTGCGCAGTTATCGACGTTTATATCCGTTGCTGTAATTGTTCCGGGATTTGAAGCAATGATAGCTGGACTGTCTGTGCAGTTAAATGTGGTATCTGATATTTCGGTATCAAGAACTGCACTTTGGTCGTCACTATAAGTCTTTATACCTTTCGGGCTGTCAAAAACACAGTTGTCTTTTACAGTAACTTTGTTTCCGCTGACACCCCTAAACCAAAGACCGTATGTGTCCTTAAAAGTTTCACTGCCGTTGTCATTCTTAAATGTGCAGCCACTGAAAGTAGTGTTTTTCCAATATCCCGCACCGGCACCATCCGGGAATACACAATCAGTATATGTTACATCACCGTTAGCACATATTGAAAAATACTGATTCATTTGTGCTGCATTTCCTATCCAAACGCCGCCCTCTCTTGAACAGATAAGGTTTTTGACGTTAATTGTTACCGGTTTACTGTCATTCCAAAATATGTTTGCTCCGTTTGCGTCATTAACATTCAATGCCAATTCTGCATTTTCGTCAGTTCCGGCAAATACTATTGTTGTATCATCTTCAACATTTTTTGCAAAGTTGATATAGCCATTGCCCGCGCTGACCTTACCTGTAATGTTATAAGTGATAACATTGTTTTCTACATCTTCTGCTTTCGTTGCATTGATAGCGTCAAGCAGAGTATCGTATGTCTCGGTATTATTGCCGATTGTAACATAATTAGTTTCGTCAGCAAAAGCCGGAAGTGCCATAGTACCAAGTACCATTGCGGTAGACAAAACGCCTGCCAAAAGTTTTTTACCTTTCATAATTTTAATTTCCTTCTTTCTGAAAATTTTGTGTGCCGTTTGATTTTGCTTTGTGCCGCCCCTCCTTGCCAAGCCGATTAAATCTACTGAGCACAATTCCTTTAATGAGGAGTTTCCTCCAAAATGATATATAATTATCCGGTGCCGCCGGCTAATTATCGCATATACTTTACAATGTAATTCCCCAAAATCGGGATTTGTGATATGTAAAGTTTTTTCAGCTCCCGTTTCCAATAACGATATTCGCTTTCGGTATAAGCTCTGTGCATTTCTGCCTTTATATATCGTCTGCCCTCCGAAAAGGGGCGAATGATATTCACATAAAAAGCAGCGGTGCATAAAACGATAAGCGGAGCTAACAGAATACCGTACAAAAATATTTCGTTTTCGCCCTGTTCCATTACTTCATCAGCTCAACCAATCTTGCGCACATAACGGCAACCTCTGCTCTTGTTGCATTGCCTTTCGGATTTACATTGCCGTTTGAGCCTTGAATGATACCCGCCTTTACCATAGAAGCCATTGCGGTTTGTGCATAGTCTGAAATGTCGCCCTTGTCCGCAAATGCGTCAAGCGAGGTAAAGTCGTCTGTTTCCGTAATATAACCTTTTGCAAGGAAAGCACGGTAGGCAAGCGTGATTAAATCCTGTCTTGTTATGCTGTTTTCGGGCATAAAGTTCTCGCCGCTGCCTTGTGCAATGCCTGCCGCCTTTGCGCTGCCGATTGCCTGATAGTAATAAGCGCTTTCGGGAACGTCCGCAAAGTTTTCCGTAAATTCATTGTTTACCGACAACATTCTCGTTAAAATAAGAATGAAATCGCCGCGCTTAATATTGTTTGCAGGGGCAAATTCCGTGTCGCTGATTCCGCTTATGATACCTTTATTCTTTAATGTGTAAATAGCGTCTTTCGCCCAAGCGTGATTTTCAAGGTCTGTAAAGGTTTCGCCGTTTGTCGGATTTGTCGGTGTTGTTGTCGTTCCCGGATTTGAGGGAGTATAACCACCGCCGCCGGTTGAGCCGCCACCTGTCGAGCCACCGCCCGTTGAGCCGCCGCCACCGCCGCCACCGCCGGTACCGCCTCCGCCTTGTGTGTTCTCGGCGTCTGTTTTAGCGTTTACAATATCGGAAAATTCGCCCGTTCCGTCAGCGTTCTTTGCGGCTATCTGCAAATAGTATGTGGTGTTTGCGGAAAGTCCTGTTATATCTGCGCTTACGGTATCGGCTTTGTCAATTTCCTTTGTACTTGTCAGCTTGTCTTTGCTTGTCCCGTATTTTATGGTATAACCCGTAATGCTTTCGTCTGCCGGCTTCGTCCATTTAACAGTTATTTTCTTGCTGCCGCCCGTTACGGTCGGTGCTGCCATTTTTGCTGGAACGGTTTTATCGGCAATACCGTCAAACACGGTCAAATCTTCTGCGTCAACCTTGCCGTCACGGTTAAAATCGGCGGCTTCGTTTTTCTCGCCGTTCTTTACATATTCATTTGCAAGAGCCTTATCGCCTGCGTCAACTTTGCCGTCGCCGTTTACATCACCCGGAATAAACTCGGCATTTGTTATTTCAAGAGCTTTGTCAAAGGTTACGCCCGTTTTGGTATATGTGATATAACCGATTCCCGCAACTTCAACAGTATATGTATCGTCGGCAAGTACGGTATTTTCAACCGTAAACTTTGGTATTGTGCTCGTTCCGTCACGGTGGCCGCCCTTTGATATAAGGGTATTGTCAAGCATAGTATCTATCGAATAATTATCGGTTTTCTCGCTTGTTATTTTTACGGTAATACCTGTTTTTGCAGCACCCGAAAAGCCTGTTACCTTATCCATTGTGAGCTTGACCGTTGCGGTTTTGCCCTTGTTTTCTTTTTCACTTGTTTTTACCGTAATTTGTGCTGTACTATCGGGAAAATACTCTTGTCCGTCTATTGTGAAATAAGTATTTTCAAGGTCGGAAAGTGAAAGCGTTGTTTCTTTTCCCGGCTCACCCGAAAATGTAATTACAAATAAATCCTCATTGCTGCCGAAAGTCATTCCCGATTTTGAAGAAATAATACCTGTTGTGATTTTATTTCCGTTTATGCTGGTGATCTGCGAATCGCCGCCGCCCGGATTGTCCGAGCCTTGCAGATAATTAACGGATTTATATTTCAAATCTCCGTTGAAATCAAGTGCTGTTTGTGCAATGCTGACATTTCCGTCCGCCCCCTGTACGCTGACTTTAACTTTTGCCTCGCCGGAAAGAGTGGTAGCGTCGGTTGCAGTAATGTCCTCAAAGTGTACCGTTATTTGTTTTGCTCCGTCCGCAAAGACGGGCATTGACGAAAATGCAAGACACGCCGCTATCGCCGTGCTCAATATTTTCGCCCTCCAAGTGTGTTTCATAAGGTAGTACCTCCTGTTATGTAGTTGTAAAATATATTTGTAATATATTTTCAAAGTTAATTGTGCTGTGCTCTCATTATTTCAGGCAGAGCCGAATAGATAAAATCAAGCTGCATCTGCGATTTTTCTTTTTCGTCCCATATCACATAGTCAAGCACTGCCGATATGAACAAGTACACAAGCGGTTTCAAAAGCTGTTCGTCACAATTTAATCTTGCCGAAAGTTTGCGAGTGTATTTGTCATAGATGAAGTTTAATTCCTTTCCGTCAGCTCTCATTTTCTCACCGTAAACCGGGCTTGCCGCAAGCTGATAAATAAAGCGGAGTTCTTTTTTATACTTGCTTATTTCGTCAAGGCAATTTGAGAAAAAGCCGCGTAAATCGTCAAGACTTTCAAACACATATTCAAATATTTCGTCTGTTACTTTTTTCAAGCCCCACTCGGTTGTTTCACAAACAATATTTGTTTTGGTCTTAAACCAATAGTAGAGCGTACCCTGCACAATTCCCGTGCCTTTGCACAGCTCACGAATACTAATGTTTTCAAGTCCGCGCTTTACGAGATATGGGAAAACTTTTTCCGAAAGCTCGCTTTTATCCGTTGTCTGATATGTGGCAGTGTTCATTTATAATCACCTCCGAAATAGGTTTGAGCGACTGTTTTATTCGCCCGCAAAAAAATATGCCTGCAACATAATCAGAATTATGTTGCGGGCAAAGCGATTTTTTCATAAATCCGAAACAAAAAAACGCTGCATAATAAAAAAATTCAAAACTTTTTTGTGCAAAAAGGCATAGCAAAGCAGACCAATGTAAAAAATTAAAATAGCATTGGTCTAAAAGCTATGTCTTTTTTAGTGCATAATGATGAAAATTTGTAAATGTATGGGCAAATCATTGACAAAAGCTCTTTTCAATGCTATAATACTATCGTATATTATATGTACTAAAAAAACTTCTACCACATAATTCTGATTATGTGGTATTTTCTTTTTTAACAGCGTAAAAGTCCTAATCTCTGTACTTGCCTGCGGCAAATTTCCCAAGTTTCCATTGTATAAATACGGGTGGTATTTACCGATGAATGACCGAGTATATCCGCAAGCCGAACAATATCTTTTTCAATCGAATAAAAGGTACGGGCGAAAAGATGACGGAGATTGTGAGGGAAAACCTTTCCCTTGTCTACATTTGCGCTTTCACAAAGCGATTTCATCAGCTTCCATATATTCGTTCTGTCAAGCGGTCTGCCTGTTTTCGTAACGAAAATACTGCCGCTTGATATTTTTTGCTCCGCCGCATATTTTTTCAGCATCCTGCAAAGCTCTTTCGGAATGATGATAACGCGCAGCTTGCCTTTCATATTGACATCTGCCCGTCCGTCTTTGAGGACTTCAACCGTGATATATTTTAACTCGCTTACACGGATTCCGGTTGCACATATCGTTTGCATAAGCAAATTCAGCTTTTGATTGCCCTCTGCTTTTGCAGCCGCAAGCAGTCGGTCGTATTCCGCCTTTGTGAGCTCCTTTTCATTCTTTGCGAAAATCTGTTTTTGAATTTTCAGATTTTTCACCTTTAAGCCGTATTCGCCGATAAAATCAAAAAAGCTGTTGAGTGATGAAAGTATGGAATTAACGCTCGCCGGAGCATACTTTGAAATAATATACTCTTTATATCCCAAGACCTTTGTTTTGCTGAGCTCCGCACCGCCGAGCCAACAAACAAATACGGTCAGGTCACGGATATACTTTTCAATCGTGGCCTTGCTCTTTTCCTCGTCAATCAGATATTCTTTGAATTTTTTTATAATTTTGTCTGTGATTTTTTTCATATATGACAACTCCTTTTGTATTTTCTCACTATATTATATTTTACCATTAACATAGTAATATACTTCTGAGCTGTCAACGATTTGCTTGTATTTCATCATATTAAATATCGGTATGCGGCAAAGTGTGCCGCTTTTTTGTCAGCTATGCTCATAAATTCCCCCTTTCGGTTTTCTTACCTTATAAACAAACAAAGTATGAAAAAAACAACTTTTTCCGCAAAAAAAGTTGTAAAAAAATAAGTTGAATTGTTTATAAGTAAACAGGGAAAAACTTGCGTTTTAAGAGAATAGCAAGCAAAGCGAGTGTAGCCACACTCACAATTTTTACGGCGGTCATTTCTTTGAAATTGCCGTAAAAATATTTTTGGGATATTCCCAAACCCTTAATATAAATACACGGAGGATTTTTCAATGGCAAACCGAAAAAGAAAAATGGTGCTTCGCTGCCCAGTAACGGCAGAAGAACGAAAGCTGATTGAACATAAAATGTCGCTTGTGCCGACAAATCAAATCGGAGCATATTTGCGAAAAATGGCGATTGACGGATATATCATATACACTGATACAAAAGACATTCAGGCTATGAATAAGGAATTGCAGAGGATAGGCAGAAACATAAATCAAATTGCAAAACGTGTTAATTCCACAAGCAGCATATATATGACTGATATTGAGGAATTGAAAGAGGATATACAGAATATATGGCAGTTACAAAGAA